>Ga0114996_10000255_pt1 | contig 74247 bp, 75 predicted proteins | sample ArcticOcean_MG_C_4_FD_87039 | JGI IMG/M metagenome (GOLD analysis project Ga0114996, IMG submission 87039) | Marine microbial communities from western Arctic Ocean - ArcticOcean_MG_CB4_134 | ecosystem: Environmental > Aquatic > Marine > Oceanic | place: Arctic Ocean: Canada Basin | collected...
GGCAAACGCCTACTGGTTCCATGGTGTCCGGTTGATGGTGGGCATCGCCGGCCTCTGGCTTGGATCAATGATCATTCTTGTGTTCATTGTCCCCGCCAGCGTCCATCGGTTCCAGGTTGAGCCGTCAGAGTTGGAGAAGGAACGGGAGTTCATCGCCAGGAACATCGAGGCGACTCGAGAGGCGTTCGGTCTGAACCGTATCGAGGAATCGCCCTATAGTATCAGCGAGACCCCCAGAGTCACCGAAGAGATTGTGGATTCCAACCCGGGAATCATCAACAACCTCAGGCTCTGGGATTACCGCCCCTTCCTGGATACGTTGAACCAGATCCAGTTCATCCGCCTGTACTACGATTTCCAGGATGTGGACGTGGATAGGTACACCATAGATGGTGAGTACAAACAACTCATGGTGAGCGCCAGGGAACTCTCGCCTGAGCGGTTACCGGAAGAGGCTCAGCGTTGGGTCAACCGTAAGTTGCAGTTCACCCACGGCTTTGGCGTTGTGGCTGCGCCGGTGACGGATTTCACCGACGATGGCAAGCCTAAATTCGTTCTACAGGACGTTCCGCCCGTAGGCAAAATTCCCATCACCCGCCCTGAGGTCTACTACGGCGAGAACACTCGCGACTATGTGGTGGTGAACTCGTCAGTGGAAGAGTTCTCCTACCCAACGGAGACTGACATCCCTGTCTACGCCCGTTACGAGGGCCATGGCGGTGTGCCTATCAGTGGCTTCGTGCGCAAATTTGCCTACGGCTGGAAGTTCAGGGACATCAACCTGTTCATCAGCGGTGAGATCACTGAAGGCAGCCGTATCCAGTACAACCGCAACATCCAGGACAGGGTGCGTGAAGTAGCGCCTTTCCTGGTTTTGGACAGTGACCCGTACGTGGTTGTTGTTGATGGTGGTCTACAGTGGATACAGGACGCCTACACCGTCACAGACCTGTACCCCTACTCCACTCCCTTTAATGGCGAGTTGGGGTCATTCAACTATATCCGCAACAGCGTCAAAATCGTCATGGACGCATACCAGGGCGATCTGACCTTCTACATCATTGATGACACAGACCCGCTGGTGCAGACCTTCGACAGGATGTTCCCATCGCTCTTCACGCCGTTCGATGAGATCGATGAACTGCATCCTGGCTTGCGGGAGCATATCCGCTATCCAGAAGGGTTGTTTGAGACCCAGGCGCAGCAGTACCTGCAGTACCACATGACAGACACTACAGTCTTCTTCAACAAGGAAGACCAGTGGAGCATCCCGCAGGAGACCTTCTTCGGCGCTCCCCAGAACATGGAGCCGTATTACCTGATAATGAAACTACCGGAACAAGAAGGGCAGGAGTTTGTATTGCTGCTGCCGTTCACACCGGCTGACCGCCCCAACATGGTTTCCTGGTTGGCGGCACGAAACGATGGTGAGCATTACGGGAAGTTAGTGAACTTCGTATTCCCCAGGGGCAAGCAGCTTGATGGCCCATTGCAGGTGGAAGCCCGTATAGACAACGATCCGGAGATATCCCAGCAGTTCACGCTATGGGGCCAGGTAGGCTCCCAGGTGTTGCGAGGGAACCTGCTGGTGGTGCCGCTGGCCAACACTATCTTGTACGTTGAGCCGGTGTTCCTTCAGGCAGATAGCCTGGCGTTTCCGGAACTCAAACAAATTATCGTTGCGGACGCCGGCGAGGTGATCATGCGACCAACGCTCAAAGAAGCACTGGATGCGTTGACCGCTTCGGAAAAGAGCGCGCCGTCGTTAGATGAACCATCGCAACCGGGAGACGAACCGCTAACACAGGGTGAGCTATTGCGTGACGCTATCGGTGACGCGGCAGGCGCGATCGATGCGTTGGACGAGGCATTGCAACAACTTAGAGAATCGCTTGAACAGTTGAACGAACTGGCAGAGGGAGAAACACGTTGAACCAGTACATAGAGACAGAGAAGCAATACTATATGGGTACGGTGCGCCGTCAGCCTGTAGTCATTGAACGCGGTCAGGGCACTCGTGTCTGGGACACGGATGGCAAAGAGTATCTGGACTTCACTGCCGGTTGGGCCGTGGACTGTCTGGGACACTCCGCACCGGTGATGGTGGAAGCCATCTCCAAGCAGGCTGCTACGTTGATTCAGACGTCCAACCAGTTCTACACACTGCCCCAGCTTCAGCTGGTGGAGTGGCTGGTAAAGAACAGCTGCTTGGACAAGGTGTTCCTGTGCAACAGCGGTGCAGAGGCTAATGAGGGCGCCATCAAGCTGGCCCGCAAGTATGGCAGGGACAACCGGAACGGCGCTGTGGAGATCATAACCGCCGTTGACTCCTTCCATGGCCGCACAACAGGTTCGCTGGCTGCCACGGGGAACCCCGCATATCAAGCCAACTTCCTACCGCTGATGACCGGCTTCGTGCATGTGCCCTTCGGCGACATCGATGCAATCAAGGCAGCTACCAACGAGGGTACCTGCGCCGTGATGCTTGAGCCTGTTCAGGGCGAGGGTGGGGTTATCTCACCCCCCGAAGGCTATCTCAAGGCAGTCCGGGAGTGGTGCACGCAGCAGGGCATCCTGCTCATCTTGGATGAGATTCAAACCGGCGTCGGTAGACTAGGCACCATGTGGGGCTACGAGCAGTTCGGTATCGAGCCTGACGTGATGACCATCGCCAAGGCCATGGGTGGCGGTGTACCAATTGGCGCATTCCTCTGCAAAGATGCGTGCGATGTGCTTCGCCCCGGCGACCATGGCAGCACCTACGGCGGCAACGCCCTGACATGCGCGGCATCGTACGCGGTGCTTAACCATGTGAAGGAGGAGGGCCTGGTGGAGTACGGCAGGGTCATGGGAGAGCGGCTGAAGGGCAAGTTGGAAGAGGTCAAAGCCCGCCATGAGACAGCCATCAAGGAAGTACGCGGAATGGGCCTACTGCTTGCGGTAGAGTTTCATGAACCCATCTCCGGTGAGTTGGTCACATCATGCAACGCGGCTGGATTGCTCCTCAACCCCGTACGACCTACCGCAGTGCGATTCATGCCTCCGTTGAACATATCGGAGTCTGAAGTGGACATCGCCGTAGACAGGTTTGAGCGCTCGCTAGAGGACGCCTTGGAACGGATAGAGAAAGCTAAATAGCCCCGATTCTTCGGGGCACCGAGTTCCCTGACGCCCCGCTGAGCGGGGAAACTAGCTACCTGACGGGCATCAAAACAGCGGCCTACAGGTACATTTGACAACTTAGGAAGCCCAACAGAAGAGGACAACGATGGCAAAGCAAAAGGTAGTACTGGCATACAGCGGCGGACTGGACACTTCAGTGGCCATTCCTTGGATCAAAGAACGCTATGACGCAGAGGTGATCACACTCACGGCGGAGCTTGGCCAGGGTCGGGACCTGGAGGAGATACGGCAGAAAGCCCTCAACACCGGCGCAGAGAAGGCCATCGTCATCGATGGCCAGGAAGAGTTCGTCGAAAGGTTCGTCTGGCCTGCATTGCGCGCCGGTACCATCTATGAAGCCCAGTACCCCCTGGCGACTGCTTTGGCACGTCCCCTTATTGCTGAATATATGGCGAAGGTTGCGCTGGAAGAGGGAGCGGAGTACGTGGCCCACGGCTGCACCGGCAAAGGCAACGACCAGGTTCGGTTCGATGTAAGCGTTGCGGCCCTTGCGCCCCACCTTAAGGTCATTGCCCCCGCTCGAGAGTGGGGGATGAGTCGCGACCAGGAGATAGAGTACGCAGAGAAGCATGGCGTCCCGGTCCCGAACACCAAGGCCAACCCCTACTCCGTCGACGAGAACCTGTGGGGTCGGTCGATCGAGGCGGGACTGCTGGAAGACCCATGGAACGAGCCGCCGGAAGATGTCTATTTCATGACCAAGTCCGTGGCGGCCGCCCCCGATGCCCCGGCTTACCTGGAGATCGAGTTTGTGAACGGCACTCCTGTAGCAATCAACGGCGAGGCCCTTGGCGGTCTGGCCATCGTCAACCACATCAACTCCATTGCCGGAGAGCATGGTGTAGGACGCATCGACCACCTCGAAAACCGCCTGGTCGGCATTAAGTCGCGTGAGATTTACGAAGCCCCTGCAGGCGTTGTGCTCCACGATGCCCATCGCGCGTTGGAGACCCTGACCCTTGGCAAGGAGCAGATGCGGTTCAAGGAGATTGTAGGTCAGCAGTACGCAGACCTGGTCTACAACGGCCTCTGGTTCTCCAAGCACCGTGAGGACCTGGACGCGTATGTGAACAGCACCCAGGAGTTCGTGTCCGGCACGGTGCGGGTGAAGCTGCACAAGGGCACCTGCTCCGTGGTGGGCCGCAAGTCGCCCTATGCCCTCTACGATTACGGCCTGGCTACCTACGATGAGGGTGATGTCTATGACCACCAGGCGTCTGTAGGCTTCATCAAGGTCTTTGGCCTACCCATTCGGACAGAAGCTCGACGCAAGGCAGGGAAGGGCTAGGCCCTTCCCCCGTGTGACCTGACGGTGTTGAGATAGGGTTGTCATTCTGAGCGAAGAGAAGAATCTCTCCATCGGCTGGAGAAGCGCCTCGGCGCAGGACGACTGAAGAATCCGACCTTGGTTGTAAGCATCCAGGAGGTATTACATGGCAGAGAAAGCAAAGTACATATACATCGCAGCAATGGACGTCGACCCGGACAAAGAGGCTGCATTCAACGAGGTCTATGACACGGAGCACATCCCCACCATCCTCAAGGTGCCCGGCGTCGTCAGCGCTATCCGGTACGAGGTTGTGGAAGGTGAGCCGAAGTACATGGCTGTGTACGAAGTGGAAACACCTGAGTTGCCTGAAAGCGAGATCTTCCGCGCAGCTACCAACGAAGGACGCTGGCCGGAAGAGATCAGGCCCTTCACCCGGAACCGCTACCACGCGGTGTACAAGGTCATTGAGCCATCTAGCTAGGGCCTAGGCGGGGATTGTCATTCTGAGCGCAGCGAAGAATCCGTAATAGACAACATGGCACAATATTACGTCTATATTATGAGCAGCTCATCTCATACCATCTACACCGGTATGACCAATGATTTGGAACGAAGGGTTTACGAGCATCAGCAAGGCACAATAGCAGGGTTCACAAAAAGGTATGGCTGTACTGTGTTGGTCTACTATGAGGGAACATCAGACGTGACGGCAGCAATCACGCGCGAGAAACAAATCAAAGGATGGCTCAGAAGCAAAAAAATTGCATTCATTGAAACCGAGAACCCGAATTGGAGCGATTTGAGTGTTGACTGGATTGGATGAGGGACGGATTCTTCAGTCAACCTTTCCAATGGCCTCCTTCAGAATGACAGAGTTGAATAGGTATAAACCATGATCTATGATTCAAAAGACAACTACGGGCGCTATCTGGAAGAGTTCCAGGTGGGAGATGTCTATCGCCACTGGCCTGGCAAGACCATCACGGAGAGCGATAACAACCTCTTTTGCCTCATCACCATGAACCATAACCCCCTGCACCTAGACGCCAACGTCATGTCGGAGCACCAGCACGGTCGCATCCTGATTGCTGGTCCATTGGTGCTGAGCCTGGCGGTGGGCATGAGCGTATCGGACACGTCCGGCAGGGCAATCGCCAACCTTGAGTACGAGAAAGTTGTTCACGATGCGCCGGTCTTCGCCGATGACACCATCTACGCCGAGAGCGAGGTGCTGGAAGTGCGCGAATCCGCGTCCAAGCCTGACCGCGGCATCGTGGCAATCGAGACTCGCGTCCACAACCAGCGGAACGAGCGCGTGCTTACGTATCGTCGCCGCTTTATGGCCCCGAAGAAGGGTGCGTAATGCCTGAAGAATATACACCCCTCGGCTACACGGCCTCCATCCACTACGATCGGCGCCTCTACAAAGAGGACATCGCCGGGTCGATAGCCCATGCCCGCATGTTGGGACGCCAGGGCATCATCACGCGTGGAGAGGCTTCGAAAATCACCGATGGCCTTGCGGTTGTACGCGAGGAGATCGCGGGCGATACCTTCCCCTGGAAGTTGGAGCTTGAAGACCTGCATATGAACATCGAGTCGCGACTGCATGAGCTTATTGGCGAGACTGCCGGTAAGCTCCACACGGCGCGTTCCCGTAACGACCAGATTGCCACCGACATCCGACTCTTCGTTCGCGGTGTGGCGGCGGACACCATCGAGCAGGCGCGGAGCTTGCAGCGTGCCCTTATCGCCCAGGCTGAACAACATGTGCAAACGGCCATGCCCGGCTACACCCACGTGCAGCGTGCCCAGCCTGTCGTGCTGGCCCACCACCTGCTGGCCTACGTACAGATGCTTGACCGCGATGTTGAACGCTTCACCCAGGCCAGCGTACGTGCAAACGTGCTTCCGCTGGGCAGTGGCGCATTAGCTGGTTCGCCGTACCCGCTCGACCGTGAGTCCGTGGCGGCGGAGCTTGGCTTCGATGGCATCACGGAGAACAGCATGGACGCCGTCTCAGACCGCGACTTCGTTCTCGATTATCTCTCCGCTGCTGCCACCTGCATGGCCCACTTGTCACGGTTTGGTGAGGAGTTCGTGTTGTGGTCGTCGGAGGAGTTCGGTTTCCTGAAACTCGCAGAAGCTGACACCACCGGCAGCAGCATCATGCCCCAGAAGCGCAACCCTGACCTGGCCGAGCTGGCGCGGGGTCGCACAGGGCGTGTGTACGGCCACCTAATGGCCATGCTGACGATCATCAAGGGTCTTCCGTTGACCTACAACCGCGACTTGCAGGAAGACAAAGAAGCGCTCTTCGATACCGTCGACACGCTGCTGCCCACGCTAGCTGCGTTCACACGCATGGTGGATGGCGCAACGTTCAACGTTGAACGCATGTTTCAGGCGGCGGACGGTGGTGGGTACAGCCTGGCGACGGAGCTTGCCGACTACCTGGCTCGCAAAGGTGTGCCGTTCCGGCAGGCCCACGGCATCGTCGCAGAGTTGACGCGCTACGCTGGCGAGTCCGGCAAGCGCTTCGACGCGATGACGTTGGAAGAGTACCGCCGCTTCTCTCCCAAGTTTGATAATGACATCCTGGGCGTCAACGTGGCTTCTGCCCTAGCCGCCCGCGATGTCCCCGGCGGCACTGCACCATCGCAGGTAGCAGCCGCATTGAAGCGCGCCAAAGAACGGCTGGGCCTTTAGCGAAGGCACGGCACCGGCTTCTCCTTACCCCAGTGCCTACGGCAAACTACTAGTGAGGTATGCCCTGAGTGACGAGTGAAGACATAGACGAGAAACCTGGACGAGGCCTGTTCTACGGCTGGTGGGTGGTTGCCGGTGCGCTCATGCTGCAGATGCTGCAGGGTGCATTGTTGTTCCAGGCCTTTGGCGCATACTTTGTTCAACTCCAGGCGGAGTTTGGGTGGAGCAGGGCATCGCTTTCCTGGTCATTCTCTCTTCTGCGCGTAGAGAGTGGGCTGCTGGGGCCGCTGCAGGGATGGATGATTGAACGGTTCGGGCCTCGCATGGTACTGGCCGTGGGCCTTGTTATCTTTGCCCTGGGATTCATGTACCTCAGCACCATCGATTCGCTGTTCACCTTCTACCTGGCCTTTGTCGTCATCGCCATCGGCTCCAGCCTGGGGGGGTTCCTCACCCTGTTCGTAACTGTAGCTAACTGGTTTGAGAAACACAGAGCAACCGCGTTGGGCATTGCCGCAACTGGTGTGAGCATTGGTGGTATGGTCGTGCCACTTGTAGCCTACGCTCTGACTACCTACGGCTGGCGTAGTACGGCATTCGCCTCTGGGTGGATCATCCTTGGCGCGGGTCTTCCTCTCGTCCCCCTCATGCGTTCAACTCCGGAGCGCTACGGCCTGCTACCTGACGGGGCACCGAAGCCGGATACTGTTGATGGCAAGCCAGCCGTCTCTGCTAACGATGGTGATTTCACCGCAAAAGAGGCCATGAGAACCTCGGCCTTTTGGCTCATCTCCTTTGGACATGGCAGTGCCCTGTTGGTTGTGGGTGCGCTGATGGTGCACCTTATTCCGCACCTTGTGGATCGCATGGACATGTCCTTGGGATCGGCAGCAATAGTGGTGACCGTCATGACTACCACGTCCATCTTTGGGCAGGTGGGTGGCGGGCTTCTGGGCGATAGATTGGACAAGCGCCTGATCTCCGCAGCCTGTATGCTGGCTCACACCGTTGCACTCATCGGAATCGCTTTTGCGTCTTCTCTGTTCCTAATCTATGTTTTTGCGATTATCCACGGCCTTGCTTGGGGTACACGAGGACCACTGATGGGAGCGATCCGTGCCGACTACTTTGGCCGGTCGTCGCTCCCAACCATCATGGGATTCTCTTCATTGATCATCACGGTGGGCAACGTCGTAGGGCCCGTGTTTGCAGGCTTCATGGCGGACTGGCAGGGGGACTACCAGATGGGGTTTGTCATCCTGGCGCTGCTTACCGGCCTTGGGACCGTCTTCTTCATTGCAGCCAAGAAACCTGAACCACCGCCTCGGGTCATAGCCCAACGCACGGCCGTCGACGAGGGTTAGTCCAGGCAAATAAAAAACACGCCCAAGCTGCAATAGCCGGGGCGTGCTCTTCTCTACGTTCTGGTGTGGTTAGGTGGGTGTGCCGGAAAGAACGCCTGCCTCGATGTAGGCCTCTCCCATGCTGCTGAACGATGTGGTTGCGCCACCAAAGTCCACTTCGTACTTCGGCTGTGCCTGACCGGAGTTAATAACTTCGAACAACCCGGCCTTGCCCTTTGGGCCCTCAATGGTGTGCAGCAGTGTCCTTGAATCCTTTGTGGTCATACGTGCCTCCCTTATCTTCTAACTAGTTGGCCTAGGATATACAACTTGCCTCCGCTGTTCAATAGCTGCGGAGACATGACGTTAGAGAGAACTCAGTACGTCAACAAGAGAATACTCCATTGGAAGGCTTGGAGAGACAGGGCCAAAAGACCCTAAAACGGGGCCATCCGTCCCCCTTCACATGTTGGCAAAGCTGGCCTCTACGGATACTATACGTCCACAAAATTGAGCGGGGGAGTGCCAGATACCAATGCACAAGCCCAAATTACAGGAGGATTGATTATGGACCAGGACGCCAAGAAGACAGCATTACGGATGATTCCTTACGGAATGTACGTACTGACTACCAAGAGCAAGGACGGCAAAGACGTAGGCGCAGCAACGGTTAACTGGGTCACCCAGACATCGTTCGCACCGCCATTGGTCGCCGTGGGTGTCAAAGCTGACTCCGGCGCGCACCAGCACATCAAGGACACCGGGGTGTTCGCAATCAACGTGATCGGCACAGAGCAGAAGGACATGGCGTTCACGTTCTTCAAGCCCCTGGAGCGCGATGGCAACTCCATCGGCGGCGAGGAGTTTGAGGATTCAGCGGAGACCAAGAGCCCGTTGCTCTTATCCGCTCCCGCATGGTGGGACTGCAAGGTTGTTGGTGAGGTTGCCAAAGGCGACCACAACCTGTTCTACGGCGGCTAAAAGGGCGAAGCCCTTTACCCATATGACCTGACGGTTACCCAACTAGATAGCCAAATAAAGAAGAGGGCCACCCATTGGGTGGCCCTCTTCTATTGCTTCCGGGTCGTGGTTGCGTTATGCCTTGGCGGGGGCTATCTCCCCAAGCATCTGGCCTGCATTGGTGTGGGACATGACCTCAAGCTCACCTTCCGTGAAACCGTTGTCCAGCAGGTTCGTCATGAACATGCCCATGCCTTCCTCAACCCAGGGCGCAGTACTCTGGCCCAGGTCTGTGGACAGGATGGTGGATGCAGGTCCTATGGTGCGAATGTTCTCGTATACCGTTGACCACTCCACCTTGCCAGTGAAGGGCTGGGTGAAACAACGCTCAAACATCACGTCGTACTTGGCAAGCTCCTTCTGTTCATCGATGGTCAGGAAGGTGGCGGGGAACTCCGGGTGGGTAATAACCACGCGGTTTACCTTGGCTTCTCGTGCTGCCTTCACCACCGGGATCATTTCGTTAGGAGCAATGTGGCCGGTGGCCAGAATCATGTCGTACTCAGCGATGACTTCCATGCACTGCCGTGCGGCTTCCGTCACCTTGCCGTCCACAACCACTTTCACCGGGCCGCCGGAGATGCCCTTCTCCAACATGGCTTTGGCAATGGTCATCCAGTAGGGCTGAGGTACGCCGGGGACGGGCTCGTTGGCAATGTTCTTGGCTTCGTTCTCTGCGTCTACGGTTGGGAACCAAACGACTTTGGTGCCCAACCTACCGGCAACGTCCACGGCCTGGGGGTTCAGCCCGCCCATGGAGTTGTTCAGGCATAGGCCACCGAAGGCCTTAAGTGCAGGGAACATCTCGTTGATGAGGTTGGCGCGGTCTGCTGTGCAGATGTAGTGCGACTTCAGCACCACACCAGCCATACCCGCTGCTACCGCGTGCTCTGCCAGAACGATATCATTGAACTTCCTGGGTAGCACGTCCGGTGCACTGTGGATGTGCATATCGTACGCGCCCTTAATCAACTCTTTCACCATTGCTTGATCTGCCATGGTCTTCTCCTCTGCTAAGCCCCATTGGGCCGTTATTGTTATCAGGAAATGTGTCAAAGGGATGGTAGCTATTGGCCAACAGGACTGTCAACCGCAGGATTCATCCTGCACCTGAGCTACCGAGCGGCCAGAACGCCTTAAGACAGTGTATCCTGTGCCGCAGGGGAGGGCATGACGATGAACGAAGCTGTTCAGGCCGTATTGGACTACCATCGCGCTACTAACCACTCGGTGGAAAGCGTTCAGTCCAACAACCTTGCCCTCGATTTCTCCAACCTGCCTCGCACGTACAAACTCTACCGGAAGCTAGAGACTGTGCCGCTGCCTGAGGAGCCGGTTGCCTCCACACTCCCGGCGCTGAATGCCCTTTCCACAACTGCCGGTTCCACTGAAGAGTCCGTTCCTGACCTGGCGACACTCTCCACACTTCTCAAGCTATCAGCGGGCATCACCAAGTGGCTGACGGTGCCTAACGGGAAGATGGCCTTTCGGGCTGCCTCCTGCACGGGCGCTATGTACCACATCGAGCTGTACGTGGTGTGTGCCGAGTTGGAAGGACTACCGGCAGGGGTCTATCAGTACGGAGTCCACGACAACGCATTGAGGCGCATCCGGTCAAGTGATTTTCGGGGTGCGCTTACTGATACTACCGGGAACCACTCCGGCGTGGCGAACGCTCCCGTAACCATCGTTTACACCAGTGTCTTCTGGCGCAACGCGTGGAAGTACCAGGGCCGGGCCTACAGGCATGCCTACTGGGACGGCGGGACGATTCTGGCCAACACCCTTGCGCTGGCGTCGAGCCACGGTCTCCCGGCGAGCGTTGTCACTGGCTTCGTTGACGACGCTGTGAACCGTTTGGTGGACGTGGACGGCGCGAAGGAAGCAGCCCTCTTCATGGTACCCATCGGGTACACGCCTTCCCGGCAAAAAACCGGTGATCCCGCCCCTGAACGGGCGAGGTTGGAGACGCTGCCCTATTCACCCCAGGAGGTAAATTACCCCCTGATTCGCTCGACGCACGATGCAACATCGTTGGCGGATGCCGATGCAGTACGGTCGTGGCGTTCGTCAGCCATGTCAGTGGGGGTAGGGCCGTCCACATCGCAATTAACGTCGTTGTCCCCCGCAAAGGCTGACGAGCAGCCCCAGGCTTCCGTCGACGAGGTCATCCAACAACGCGGCTCGACGAGGCGGTTCCAGGAGACGCCCATCAGCTATGCGGACTTCTCCACAATGCTGTCAGCAGCCACGGCAGGGGTGCCTGGCGACTACCTGTCAGAGTCGAGTGCAGATCTGAACGATGTGTACCTCATCGTGAACGCCGTTGAAGGGCTGGTGGGCGGTACGTACGTGTACCATCGAAACAGCCAGGAGTTGGAGCTTCTGCAAGAAGGGCAGTTCAGGGAAGAGGCTGGCCACCTTGGCCTCGGCCAGCCCCTGGCCCACGATGCTGCGGTGAATGTCTACTTCATGGCTGACCTGGATAAAGTAACGTCCGGCCTTGGCCCTCGTGGGTACCGTGCAGCCCAACTGGACGCCAGCACCACGGCGGGTCGACTCTACCTATCGGCGTATGCGTTGGGTCTGGGCGCGTCCGGTCTCACCTTTTTCGACGATGAAGTGACCGAGTTCTTTGCACCTCACTCCAAAGGGAAGAGCGTCATGTTCCTGGTGTTGCTGGGGGCGCCAGCGTATCGCAAGAAGGTGGACAGGGATCGCACGTGGTTTAATCCGGAAACACCGAAGTAGAAGTAACTGGGATTAGGGCTTTAATTCCAGATTTGGCTCTATGGTAGCCAGTTCACCAATGAAGTTCTGAGCGGTTGAGGAGATCGGCTTTCCTCGGAGCGTGACCACGCCAACCTGTTCTGGGATCAGCAGATTGCTCAACGGATAGATGTCCAGTTCAGCGGCGTCACCAGCGGATACAGCGATATCCGGCAACACAGAAATCCCCGTTCCACCTGCCACGTACAGCTTGATCGCCTCAATGCTATCCGTCTCTACAATGATGTCATAGTGGAGTCCACGCTTTTGAAAGGCCTCGTCCATCAGCCGTCGCGTGCGGGAGTTGGTGCTGAGCATGACCATGGGCCAGCGCGCCAGACCACTGAACGTCGGATCACCTTGTCGGCCTACCGGGTGGCCTTTGGGCGCAACGAGTACTCGCTCGATTGTGAACATGGGAGAGAAGTCGTAGCCGATGGGCACGTCCGCGGTTGGGAGTATTCCCAAATCAGCATCACCTTCGGCCACCATACGCAGGATGTCAGTCTCACCTCTCGACCATAACCGGAGCAGGTTCTTTGGGTACTTCTGTCGAAAGCTGGTGACCGGCTTATGCAGTACATTGGCAATGAGCGCGGATGGCGCTGCGATGGTCACAGGGCTGATGTGTTCAAGGCCATAGGTGAATGATTCCAGCGCGCCGATACCCTCCACCAACGGGCTGGCCATTTCCAGCAATGCCGTTCCTGCCGCCGTGAGCTGGATGGGCCTGCGACCCCGGAAAAGCAGCTCGACACCCAGTTCTTCTTCTAGCTTCTTGAGATGTTTGGTCGCCGCGGGCTGGCCCTGGTTGAGCGAACGGGCGGCGGCGGATATGCTGCCGAGCTTTGCCACAATACAAAATGTGCGTAGTTCGCGGAACTCCATAACGCCCTCCTCTCAGTCCTATTCCTAATTGGAATGTATCATATGGCATAGTATGCCTTGACACAAGTTTTGCGCACTTCCATAATTCTCCGCAAAGCTCATGTCAGAGTTTTAAAATACGGGGGAGGGTCATCATGGCTAAGTTTCGTATTATGCCCCATAGCCGCCTACAGGAGTGGGTAGCTGAGGAACTGGGATACTTTGCAGATGAGGGTCTGGACTACGAGTTTCTGCATTCAACTCAGGTATCTGCTCAGCCCAGCGTCAGTTCAAGCGACCAGGCACCGCTAGAGGTGAAGCGTGGCGCATTCGAAGGAATGGCAGAAGGACGTGCCTGCGAGATCAGTTCTGCCTGCCATTGGGCCATCAACATGGCTGCCCATGGTGAGCACGGTCGCATGTGGGGACACGCCTATTCAGTGACTCCGTCCGGTATTTGGGTAGCCCCTGAGTCTGACATCAAGTCGCCTGAGGACCTCAAAGGCGTAGAGGTTGCAGTGGGCTACCACTCAGGCAGCCACTTCTCAGCCATCCAGGCTCTTGAGCCGTTCCTGTCCAAGGATGACATCAAGCTCCAGTTCGTGGGCGGCCCCGTTGACCGGGCGGTGCTCTCCCTGGACCGTCGAGTAAAGGCCGCTAACGTATTCGGCACTCCTTCATATGTGTTGGAGCAGCAGGGGTTCCGAAAGATCGTGGACACCAGCTTCATGATTGGCTTCGTCATCAACGGTGATGCCACGGACGAGCAGCTCTGGGGGTACTTCAACGCTCTACAGCGCGCACAGCGTGAGATTGACGTTGCCAAGGAGCTCTATCAGCACTACTTCCTGAAGGAGCTGCCGGAGAAGCTTCATCAGTACTTCGACTACCGAAAGGCTGGCATCGGCGAGCGGTTGGTCTTTGAGCCCTACACCAAGGAGACGTTCGACCGCACACACCGGTGGATGTTGGAGTGGGGTATGTTCGATAAGGAGCAGGTCGGCACATCCTCCTATGAGGATGTTGTGCACGCCTAAGCCTATCCAACAGTGAGATTTGAAGGAGCCCCGGCATTGCCGGGGCTCCTTTTTTGTGCGGATGGAGCTTTGATTTTGACCGTAGTAGTTGCAACGCCCTATAACAGAAACGTAATGAGCAACATGCGATTTTGTATATGTATAAATAAGGGGACGCGCCACTAGTCACAAATTGTGCAATGTGGAAGGCTCCTCTGTGAAAACATGAGGGGCCTTTTTTTGTTAGACAAGTAACCACTTCAGGTAAGAGGGTAACAACATGAATCAGTCACAATTCGCTGAGGAAACCGGACCAAGGTCAACATTCCAACAGGTGTTTTCCTTCCCGAATCCCGTCAATGAATCGGCGGCCAGGCTCGTCGCAGGGATGGTTGTAGCGTTAACGTCAAGCATCATCATCTTTGAGGCCTACTAGCTCTTGCCGGTACTTGTGTACGGCTTCCTTGCCAGGGTCCTCACAGGCCCCACCCTCAGTCCCATGGGTCTGCTGGCCACCAAGGTAGTTGCGCCAGGCCTCAGCTTTCCAGTCAAGCTCGTCTCAGGTCCCCCCAAGCGGTTTGCCCAGACTATAAGCCTGCTATTCTCCATGACGGCGTTGATATTGCACTTCGCCTTCGGCCTTAGCGAGGTTGCCAGCATCGTCCTAGGAATACTGGTAGTCTTCGCCGTCCTTGAGTCGGTCTTTGCGTTCTGCGACGGATGCGTCACCTTCGGCATCCTCATGCGTGTGGGCCTGATTCCGGAAAGCGTCTGCAAGAGTTGCGTATTCTAAACTGGCCGGCCCATTCGCAATCCTGCCTGCACACAGATGCCTACGACTTGTTCTAGGACTTCGTGCATGCCCGTTGGCCTTGCGCGCCCGCTGTGATACCCTCCGCCAAACTTCCGCGTTTTGTCATCCCGTTTTGTAATCTAATGACAGCGCGAAAAAGGGGTGCAAGATGGCTGACAGAGTAACAACCAGGTTCCAGAAACTCCTCAAAGACCCTGAACTCCTGGTGATGCCGGGCGGATTCAGTCCACTCATGGCACGTATGGCGGAGTCCATTGGATTCCAGTCCTTCCACATGGCCGGCTCCCAGATATCGGCGTACGTCTATGGGTACTCTGACGTAGGCTTGCTGACGCGGGACGAGATGGCCCGGAACGCCCACAACATCGCTTCAGCATGCGACATCCCCATATTCGCCGATGCCGATACCGGCTACGGCAATGCCCTCAACGTCTACAACACGGTTCAGGAGTATGTTTGGGCCGGTGCGGCTGGCCTGCACATAGAGGATCAGGAATCACCCAAGACCTCGGGCACCGGCGAAGGCAAGCGATGCATTTCTCAGGCAGAAGCCATCGGCAAGTACAAGGCGGCAATGGCAGCCAAGAACGAGATGGATCCCGACTTCGTCATATGCGCCCGGTGTGACCTCATTGGTGCCGAGGGTGGTAGCTTTGAAGCAGCGGTAGAGCGATGCATAGCGTACGCGGAGGACGCCAAAGTAGACGCCGTCTGGATTAACAACATCAAGAACATCGATGACATTGCAGAGGCGTGTCGCCAGATACCGGCTCCGGTCATCCCCCTGTACAGCGGATCGGCCCCACAGCCAACGCTTGAACAACTCCAACAGGCTGGTGCTGCCGTAGGTATCTTCCCATCGTTGACCTCTTCACCAGGGCTTCAACCAACATGGGACATGCTTCACGATTTCAAGGAGCGAGGCGTTGCTGCGTTGTTGGAACGCCGGGCAACGGACCGAGCAAGCGCGTGGGGCGCCGTGCGACCCGATGATTTTGCATATGTATCCCATGAGACGGCCAAGGCCATAGAAGAAGCATTCATTCCCAAGGAATAGTTGAACCCAGAACGGAGACGTCATGGCTGAGAAGATCACCACAAAATTCAGAAGGCTGATCAATGACCCCAAGTTGCTGCTGATCCCCGGAGGCTTCAGCCCGTTGGGAGCCAGAATGGCGGAAGAGGTGGGGTTTGAAGCCTTCTTCCTTGCCGGTTCGCAGTCGTCGGCATTCCTCTATGGACTGCCGGACATTGGACTGATGGGTCGCAAAGAGATGGCAGAGGCAACGCAGAACATCACTGCTGTGTCTGACATCGCTGTGTTCGTAGACTGCGATACGGGCTACGGCAACGCGGTCAACGCCTACCATGCTGTTCAGGGCTACGTGCGCGCTGGAGCGGCTGGCCTGCACATTGAAGACCAGGAATTCCCCAAACTCTCGGGTACCGGAGCCGGGCGGAAGTGCATCCCGGTTGATGAGGCTGTAGGTAAGTACAAGGCGGCCGTGTCGGCCAAGAACGCAATCGACCCTGACTTCGTGATATGTGCCCGCTGTGACCTCATTGGTGCGGATGGCGGCAGCTTTGACGAGGCTATCGAGCGATGCATCGCCTATGTGGAAGAGGCCAAGGTGGACCTCATCTGGCTCAACAACGTCCAGGAGAAGGGCCAGATTGAAGAGGCTGCCAAGCGCATCCCCGGCGCGATCATGCCGACATTCGGTGGAGCTCCACCCGCTCCCTCGCTAGAGGAGTTGGAGGCATGGGGCATCTCTGCTGCAATCTTCCCGGCCATGACCACGTCCGTGGGACTTCAGGCTACGTGGGAGTTCTTGAACGATTTCAAGGAGCGAGGCCAGGCTGCCGCAGACGAACGACGAGAGCAGACACGGGCCAGCAAGTGGGGCCCAGCGCGGTTCAGCAACTTCTCTAAGCCCAACTCGGATATGGTAAAAGAGATTGAAGACCAGTATTTGCCCAAGGAGTCTCAGCGCGATTATGAGAACACCTTTGGCCACTTCGCCCCGCCATCGTAAAAAGAGGTACGGCATCACTTACGACACAGGCGGGCCCGATGGTATAATGTATACACATCGGGTAAAGCTGCTCTGCTAGCTACCGGACAAAACCTAAACATCACATGAGGTCTGCCTAAATGAACCTCCTAGCCCACGCGTTACGGCCCAGTCGAATTATGGTTGCTTCCCTCGCTCTAGTTGCCCTGCTAGCCCTTGCGGCATGCTCGTCTGACGATGCCGCAGCGCCTCTCGGCCCTGACGATGTGGAGTTCACTGCCACTGATGGTACGGTGCTTCGCGGTCGACACTATGGCAGCGGCGATGTCACTGTGGTGCTCGCCCACATGCTTCCAGCCGACCAGGAAAGCTGGACCGAGTTTGCCGGAACGCTCAACGCTGAGGGTTACGCGGCATTCAGCTTTAACTTCAGGGGCTTCAAACCCTCCCAGGGAGACAAAGACATAGACCAGATCGATAAGGATCTGGAAGGTGCTCTTGAATATCTGGAAGGTCAGGGTGTGGAGCAATTCGTCATCATCGGCGCGAGTATGGGTGGAACGGCTGCTCTCAAAGTGGCTGCCCACCGGGACATCCTTGGTGTCGTCGCATTGTCAGCTCCATCAGAGATACAGGGCCTTTCCGCGGAAGAGGACATCGCGCTGGTCAGCGCTGCAAAACTCTTCTTCTCGGCAGAGGATGATAAAAGCGCGCTCCGTTCGGCAGGTGAGCTGTACAACGTCTCAAGCGCCCCCAGGTTGATTGAGACCTTCATCGGCAGTGAGCACGGAACTGACCTCCTATACGGGGACCATGCCCAAGGGGTTCAAGACCGCATTTTCGAGTTTCTTGCGTTCACACAGAGCTCCGACCAATGAGCGGCACCAACGTAGCGATTATTGACTACGGAGCGGGAAACTTACGCAGCGTGGCCAAGGCATTGGAATCCCTGGGCGCCAAGCCACTGGTAACCTCTGACCCCAAAGAGATGGAAGCTGCGGACGCGATTGTCCTGCCGGGACAGGGCGCATGTGATTCTGCGATGGTGGCCCTTAAATCCCATAAGCTCATTGACATCGTAAAGCAGGTCATCAACAGTGGGCAGCCCTTCTTTGGCGTTTGCCTGGGCCTTCAATTACTCTTTGATTCCACGGAAGAGGGCAATGCAGATTGCTTGGGCATTATCCCTGGCCGTGTTAAACGATTTCCAGCGGGCCTCAAAGTGCCGCACATGGGGTGGAACACCGTAGAGTTCCAGGACACAGAACACCCGGTTTTTCAGGATATTCCACAGGGGAGTCACTTCTACTTCGTCCACAGTTTCTATGCGGCCCCTGAATCCTCGGATGTCGTGGCTGCCACTACGGAGTATGGCCTGGATTTTTGTAGCGCGGTGGCCCAGGGAAACCTGGTTGCTACCCAGTTCCACCCGGAGAAAAGTGGACCAATGGGCCTTAGGCTTTACGCAAACTTCTTGCGTATGGTGGGGTCTTTGGCGTAACCTCTGCTTCACGTAATAAAATGACAAACTTGGAGGTCTGAAATGGGTAAGTTCAAAAAGGGCGATCAAATACAGGTTCCCAGCACAATCCGAGGTATCCTGGAAGAGATCATTGGCAAGAAGGGCCAGATCATCACTGAGGTTCCGGAGCGCACCATGCCCTCCACCTATGGTGAAGGCGACGCGGTGTACTTGATTCGCTTTGATGGCGTCAAGGACTCGCAGTTCGTTGAAGAGCACAACCTGCAGTCTGCCTAGGTAGCCCAGGTATTCCACGGGCATTGATGCGTTGATGTCCGTGGTGTTTATTAGTAGATAAATCATAGAGTGAACAGGTAATGCAACAATCTTGTATGGCCTCCATATGGAGGTAATTCCGGCTATAGACCTCAGGGGAGGCCGGTGCGTCCGGCTTTATCAAGGTGACTTTGCCCGTGAAGAAGTCTTTGGCGACGACCCTGTCGCTATGGCGCTGCGATGGCAATCAGAAGGTGCTTCGCGATTGCATGTAGTGGACTTGGACGGCGCCGTTTCGGGTTCCCCCGAGAACGTTGATGCTATCCGAGCGATTGCAGCAAACGTAGGCATCTCCATGGAGGTCGGTGGCGGCATCAGGGACATGGAAAAAGCCGAACTTCTTTCCGATGCAGGCGCTGACAGGTTAGTACTTGGCACCTCCGCAGTAGAAGACCCTGAGTTGGTCACCTCTATGCTTGAACGATTCGGGCCTGAATCTGTCGTAGTGTCAGTAGATGCCAGAGACGGGTGGGCTGCCCTCAGGGGTTGGAAACAGCCGTCACAGATGCGCGCGCTGGAACTCATGGAGCGCATGGTGGCCCTGGGTGTCTGCCGTTTGGAGTACACGGACATCAGTAGAGACGGCACCATGACTGAGCCCAACTTTGAAGCCGTCACAGAGACGCTGAACCACGTGAGGGTTCCCCTCATCGCTGCTGGCGGCATCGCGAATGCGAGACACCTTGAGCGGTTGGCCGATCTTGGTGTTGAGGGCGTAATCATCGGCAAAGCGCTGTACACCGGCGCAGTGAGCCTACCAGAGGTACTGAAATCGCTGGGAAACTAGCCCTCCCCTGTGCATATTGGGACTGAAGAGCCGCTATCCCTGCGATGCGGTGTGGGGAATCGGAGCCCTCGGGTATATACTAGATTCAGGACTAATGCCCTCCACTGAAAACCGTTCCCATCGAAAGGACGTTCATGAGCCAGAAAACTGATCAATCGATACCTTCGCAGATCCTGATTGACGCCATGGATCCGCTGCGCATCCTGGCCCAACTGCCCCTTCGTCCGTACCAACGCCTGGGTGATTTCCGTTGCGGGAAGGGCGCATTGACCATCCCTTTGGCCAAGTATGTGTTTGATGGCAAGGTCTATGCCACTGATGAGCTTTTAAGCGCACGAGAAGACCTTGAAAAGAACCTTGCAGATACACACCTCACCAACACTGTTGTCTACGATCAGAAGGAAGAGGACACAACCGTTGATCCTGAATCCTTGGACGGGGCAATGGTTACCCTGGCTCTCTCCGCTAGCAAAACCAGTAAACCCGCATTCCTGAAGCGAATTGCCAAGCTGATGAAGCGTGGCTCTTGGGTCGCAATAGTAGAGTGGGCCAAGATCGAAACCGATGACGGACCCGCTCTGGACAAGCGCCTGGACGATGCTGAAGTCGTCGATATCGCCCAGCAGGCAGGATTCCGGTTTACTGAGAAGCGGACCCTCTCCAGTGACTATTACCTGGTTATCCTACGTAAATAGATTTGAAGTCGGCGACTCCGCGATAGCGGTAATCGACCGACCCAAGATGAACGAGTAATGCTGACCAAACGTATCATCCCATGCCTGGACGTGGATGCTGGCCGCGTGGTGAAAGGCGTTTCCTTTGTAGACCTCAAGGACGCTGGAGACCCGGCCGAGCTAGCATCTTTCTATGACAAAGAAGGCGCGGATGAGCTGATATTCCTGGACATCACCGCCAGTTCAGACAATCGCGGCATCATGGAAGAGGTTGTCAAAAAGGTTTCAGAGAACCTCTTCATTCCCCTGACCGTCGGCGGCGGACTCAGCTCCATTGAAGACATCCGGCGGATGCTGGATGCCGGGACCGACAAAATCTCTCTCAACACCGCTGCAGTACATGATTGGTCGCTGGTTGCGGCCGCCTCCAACCGATTCGGCGCCCAGTGCATCGTGGTGGCTGTGGATGCCCGGAGTGTCCCGGAAAACGCTGCTATCCCCAACACCGGTGGCACCTTCACCCTTGACCCGGATTCCCGATGGGAGGTCTACACCCACGGTGGCCGCAAAGCCACGGGTATAGACGCCGTCAAATGGTGCCGACACATGGATGCCGTAGGGGCAGGTGAGCTTCTTCTGACCAGCATGGACTCCGATGGTCACAAGTACGGGTATGACATTGACCTGACCAGCGCAGTCTCTGACTCGGTATCCATCCCGGTAATTGCTAGTGGCGGCGCAGGAAGCCCTGACCATATGCTGCACGTGCTGGAAGAGGGCAAGGCTGATGCTGCACTGGCTGCCAGTATCTTCCACTTCGGGACGTACAGCATCGCAGAGGTCAAAACGTACCTGGCCGAGCACGGTGTGCCCATCAGGCCCATAGAGAACCGCTAACAACCTATATGCCTCCGGCGGAGACTAAACCCCGCCCCCACTTGTTAACTACCAACACCGGGGAGTCCAGAGGGGTTCCCCTCTGGCAAAGGGCTCCGGGGGATGTGCCCCCGGCTAACCACCGCAGGCCAGTCTCAGGCATAATGCCCCCGGTTTATCACCCGCCTCAGACACGCTACAATAGACACAAGCCAATAACCCGCAAGGAGCCACTGTGTCTACTAAGATGGTTGTCTTTGACGTCTTCGATACGCTTTTCGCCAACACCCACGACTACTGGCGAGAGAGCTTTATCCGGGTGTGCGCCGATCAGAAGCTCCAGGTAGAGCCGTACACCCTGTGGGACGTGTGGCTGCCCAAAGAGCGGGAGTTTCGTGCGCGTCGTCTCAACTTTGAGACGATGACGCCTGGCCCCTTCGAGTCCTACTCCGATGTATGGCGCGACTGCTTTGTACGCGCTTTCGAAGAGCTGAGGCTGAAGGGCGATGCGAGCGCTGCAAACGAACTCTGCCTCGCTGATTTCGCCGACAGGCCGCCCTTCCCGGAGACACTGGAGGTCATCGAACAGCTTAAAGGAAAGCAACCCATGGCCATCCTCTCTAACGCCGATGATTCTTTCCTCTACCCGCTGCTGGCCAAGCACGGCATTACGGACGCCTTCGAGGCCATCGTTACCTCGGAGGGAGCGGAGGGTTATAAGCCCCACTCGCTGATTTTTGACGTGCTCTTCAAGCAACTGGGCCTGCACCCAAGTGAAACTCTTATGGTGGGTGACACGTTGCATGAAGATGTATGGGGTAGTTATTTGGTAGGGATGCCATCGGCATGGATCAATCGACACGATGCGCCCATGAACGGTCGGGTGACGCCTACCCATGAATTGCATAGCTTGAAAGACCTTGTTATCGTTCTCAACGAAGCAGAGAACGCCTCAACCGGAAAGTGAGGGGAGCCATGACCCAGGAGCTGAAGCTCAACGAAAACGGCCTGATACCTGCCATTGCTCAGCATTATGAGACTGGCCAGGTGTTGATGATGGCCTATGTCTCTCCAGATTCCCTGAAGCACACTGTTGAGAGCAACGATGTCTGGTTCTACAGTCGCAGTCGACAGGCCCTCTGGCACAAAGGCGAGGAGTCAGGCAACTTCCTTCGCGTTAAATCGACGTGGCTCGATTGCGATGGCGACACGCTGCTCTTCAAAGTCGACCCGGTAGGCCCTGCCTGCCACACGGGTGAAATGTCATGTTTCTTCACTGAGCTTGAAGGGTCGCAGACCTACGCCGATGCAGACCCCGGTGTGGGAGTGCTTGAAGAGTTGTTTGCGGTCATCAAAGATCGCCAGGCGAACCCCACGGACGAGAGCTATACGGCAAGGCTGCTGGCGTCAGGCGTTGGCAAGGTCGCGCAGAAGGTAGTTGAGGAAGCGGGTGAGACTGCTATAGCTGCCTCAATGGGCAAAACGGATGAGCTCCCAGGCGAGGTTGCAGACCTGCTGTATCACACGCTGACGCTCTTAGCTGCCACAAACACATCACCTAAATCTGTTTGGGAAGTGCTGGCTCAGCGTCGGCAGGGCATCGGCCTCCACGACTAGGGCTTGGCCCTGGACCCATATGTCGCTGCGGCGAGGGGACTAAAGAGGTCTTGCCTCCGGCGGAGACTGAAGCCCGCTATGTTCGGCTCCTCTGGCCCGCAGGCCAGTCTCAGCCAAATACAAAGGGTTCCGGGGGATGTGCCCCCGGTTCAACAACAGTCCCATACATACACGAACCAAGCCTAAAAAAGGACACATGACCCCTGTAGCAATGAAGTCTCACGTAGAGATAAGAGTCCCAGCCACTACGGCGAACCTGGGGCCTGGTTTCGATTGCCTCGGCATGGCTCTGGATATCTGGAACACCGTGCGCATGGAGACGGGCGGCTCAGGCATCAAGGTGTCCGGCGAGGGTGCTAACTTGCTGAGTCGCGGCGACGATAACCTGGTGTACACGTCGGCCGCTGCCCTCTTCCAGGAGATCGGCGAGCCCATGCCCCCACTGCTGATTACCTGCGACAACGCTGTGCCCCTGGGTCGAGGCCTTGGCAGTAGCTCCACCGCCGTGGTAGGTGGCCTGGTGGCGGCGAACGCCCTGTGCGGTGAGCCTCTATCACAGGACGAACTGCTTGCCCTGGCGGTGCGTATCGAAGGCCATCCGGACAACGTGACGCCTGCCCTTCTTGGAGGTTGTCAGATCGTCGTTCAGGACGAAGCGAAGCTGATTACCTCCACGATTCCCCTGGCGAAAGAGCTATGGGCAATCCTGTACATCCCGTCGCAGCAGATGCCAACCCAACAGGCCAGAGGGCTCCTTGGACCGTTGGTAAGTCGAGCCGATGCCGTGTTCAACATGGGTCGAACTGCGCTGTTGGTGAACGCCCTGACATCGGGCGATCTAGCACTACTGAAGACGGCCACCCAGGACAGGTTGCACCAACCGGCCAGAGGCGTGCTCTTCCCAGCGATGCGTTTGATTATCCGCGCCGCGTTGGAAGCGGGTGCCGCCGGTGCGTTCCTTTCCGGCGCAGGTTCCACCGTCCTGGCATTGACGCCCGACCGTGAGATGACCGTTGGCTACGAGATGGCTGACATGGCCGTCAAGGCCGGTGTCCCCGGCGACGTGAAGATCACCAAGGTCAGCGACCAGGGTGCTCACATCGTGAGTGTGGGATAACCCATGAGTTCTTGTGGAGGAGGATTGCGATGAACGGCATACATGACATGGGCGGCATGCATGGCTTTGGCGAAGTCACCCATGAAGAGAATGAACCAGTGTTCCATGAGTCCTGGGAAGGCAGGGTCATGGGAATTCGACGGTCCCTGGTGAAACATAAGATATTTGAACCGTACAACTTCCGTTTCACCGTGGAGAGCCTTAGCCCGTCAGAGTACCTGAATTCAAGCTATTACGAGCGCCACCTGCGTGCCGCTGAGAACGGAGCAATCGCCAAGGGCTTCATCACTAAGGAAGAGATGGATGAGCGGATGGAGTTCTTCCGTCAGAACCCGGATGCCCTTCCTGAACGTAGAGAAGACCCGAAAGAATCGGAGCAGATACAGAAGATAACGTTCATGTTGGAACCACTGCATCGCGACACGGGCGCTACTCCTGGCTTTAATGTCGGCGATGTCGTCCGTGCCAGGAACATCAACCCGCAGGGGCATACGAGATTGCCTCGCTACATCAGGGGGAAGACGGGCATCGTGGTCAAATACTACGGCAACCATGATTTCCCGGACATCGATATGAACGGAAACAAGAGTGAGCCTCAGCCTATCTACAGCGTTCAGTTTGACGCGGAAGAGTTGTGGGGCGCCACGGCGGAGGTGAACCAACTCCTTTTCATTGATATGTGGGAAGGGTACATTGAACCTGCATAGACCGGGCAAGCAGTAAGGGGAGGATGACCATGAGCATTGAAGAGCATCACCACCACGATGAGTCCTACGCGGAACTTCGCACCAAAGCGCTGGAGTCTCTCCTTGTCGAGAAGGGCTTGATTGCCAGCAACGCCATCGACGATGTGGTGAGGACGTACGAGCAGGACATCGGGCCGATGAACGGTGCAAAGGTCGTCGTCAAGGCATGGACGGACCCCGAGTACAAAAAGCGACTGCTTGAAGAGGGCACCAGCGCCATAGAAGAAGTGGGGTTCACTGGCGCTCAGGGTGCCCAGATCGTTGTGTTGGAGAACACAGATGACATCCACAACATGGTGGTCTGCACGCTGTGCTCCTGCTACCCGTGGCCGGTGCTTGGTCTTCCACCTAGCTGGTACAAGTCAGAGGCCTATCGCTCACGGGCAGTCGTGGAGCCGAGAGCTGTACTAAAAGACTTTGGACTTGAGCTTGATCCCGCGGTTAATGTACGCGTCTGGGACAGCAACTCGGAGATACGGTACATGGTGCTGCCGCAAAGGCCCGCTGGAACCGATGGCATGACCGAGGAAGAGCTCATAGAAATTGTGGGTAGAGACTCCATGATAGGCGTCGCCGTCGTTGAGTCGCCGACCTCAGTCCGCTAACAACACCCGTTCATGGTGAGCCTGTCGAACTACGATGATTGTCATTCTGAGAGAGGTCTTCCGGTGGAGGACGACTGAAGAATCCGAGGCCTTGGCTTTCGGGGCGACTCTAGATTCTTCGCTCTGCTCAGAATGACAGGTCACCGATGACTACTTGAGAAGCGGTCGAGAGAAAGTAACATGTCGATAATCGTTCAGAAATACGGAGGTAGCTCCCTAGCCGACGCCGAGAAGGTGCGCGGGGTAGCTAAACGCATCATTGCCGCCAAGGCAAAGGGCGATGGTGTTGTGGTCGTCTGCTCTGCGATGGGCGACTCCACCGACGACCTCCTCGCGTTATCGCGCAAGGTAGCCACGTCGCCGGTTGAGCGGGAAGTCGATCTACTGCTCTCCACCGGGGAAATGGTCTCCTGCGCGCTCCTGGCCATAGCCCTCAACGATATGGACTGCCCTGCCGTCAGCCTCACCGGACTCCAGGCGGGAATCCAGACCGAGGCGCTGCACGGAAAGGCGCGCATCGCCGATGTTGCGCCGGATCGGATCATTGCAGAGCTTGATGCGGGGAGAGTGGCAGTCGTATGCGGCTTCCAGGGCGTCACAGAGGCCCAGGAGGTCACTACGCTGGGCCGTGGCGGCTCTGACACCACGGCCGTTGCTTTGGCGGCCGCTCTGAAGGCCGAGCGTTGCGAGATATATACCGATGTCGAGGGCATCTATACCGCTGACCCGCGCATCGTCCCCAAGGCGCGGAAGCTCCCGGAGATCGGCTACGAAGAGATGCTGGAGCTGGCGGTGAGCGGCGCTAAAATGCAGCCTCGCTCCATTGAACTTGGCGAGATATATGACATACCTATCCTGGTGGCGTCTACGTTCAGTGATGCCCCGGGCACGCTTATCCATCGGGAGGTGGCTATGGAAGTCAGAAGTAGAGTGCGAGGCGTCGCCAGGGATACCAACGTTGCCAAAGTGACGGTGCTGGCGGTCCCGGACCAACCCGGTATCGCCGCTGATTTCTTTGAGCCTTTGACAGCGGCCTCTGTCAGCGTGGACACCATTGTGCAGAACACCAGCGTGGAGAAGCTGTCAGACCTTTCCTTTACGGTCACTCGCACGGACATCGATAAGGCTCTGGCCGTGGTGGAACCGATAGCTGCAAGGGTTGGCGCGGGAGGCGTGACCCACGATGCGGCCCTGGCCAAAGTGAGTGTTGTTGGGACGGGTATGCAGAACTCTCCCGGCTATGCGTCTACCATGTTCAGATCTCTTGCCAATGCCGGAGTGAACATAGAGATGATCACGACTTCAGAGATTCGCATCACCTGTATCGTTTCGGAGAGCCAGTGCGCAGATGCGGTACGTGCGTTGCACACGGCGTTCGAACTCGACCAAGACTAGGCAGGGCGTGCATAACGTGGTTAGCTGAAATCTGGCTGACGGCCGAGGGTATCGACGCAAAGACGTTTAAAGAAGGAGGAACGATATGACACAGGCAGAACAGACCCCTCAGGAGGCCATGCAGCAACAGGCGGGCAAGTTCCTTGGCCAGATTGCCGGGTATGTGGGAGTGCGGACAATGGAGATCGGTATCTCCCAAGGACTGCTGGCTGAGGTTGGAGCGAACGAAAAAGGCGCTACTGCCACTGATCTGGCAACCAACCTCAAACTTGACCCCATGTACGTGGCCGTCTGGTGTCGAGCGGCGTACGCGTCAGAACTCTTGGAGAGCGCCGATGGAATGACCTTCACCCTGGCGCCATTTGTCGACAAACTACTGCTTGATCGAGATTTCCCTGGCTACATCGGCGGGATGCCACAGGTCGTCATCCAGCCGGAATTTTTCGATGTGTTCAAAGAGAACCTCCCAACGGGCAAGAACATCTGGTGGAACGATTGCAGCCCCACGTTCATCAACATGGTGAGTGAGACGGGCCGGCCGTTTTATAACCGACTTGTCCCAAACGGCCTGTCCCAGATTCCTGGCCTCCCGGACGTGCTTGCAGGCAATGCAAAAGTCCTTGACCTGGCATGCGGTGCTGGCTACGGCCTGCAGCGACTTGCTGAGACCTACCCGTCAGTGTCACTGGTGGGTCTGGACGGCGATGCTTACTCACTGGGTAAGGTGAAGGAGCGTATGACGGAGCTGGGGATTCAGGGCAAGGTCGATCTGGTTGAGAGCACCTTGGAGGACATCACTGCCGTTGAGGAATACGATGCCATCCTCATCAACATCTCCATGCATGAGTGCAGAGACATCGAGCAGGTTGCAGATAGGGTGCTTAAGGCGTTGAAGCCCGGCGGTTACTTTGTTATCTCAGACTTCCCGTTCCCGGCCACAACCGCTGAGTGCCGCACAGTGCCCGCTCGAGTGCTCTGCGGAATCCAGTACTTCGAGGCGCTGATCGGCGACCAGTTGATGCCAACGCAGGCCTTTGTTGACCTGCTAAACAGGCATAGCTACAAAAACGTTAGCTCCTTTGATGTGACCCCAGTCCACGCAATAACCTACGGCCAAAAGTAAACGCAAAAAGGGGAAGGCCAATGAATTGGCCTTCCCCTTTTCTTTTGCCCTGAATCAGCAGCTTCTATGCAACGTTTAAAGTGTTCTTCATCACATCCAGCAGACCCACCTGCTGGCCCACTTTGATTGCCTGTGTCCTGCTCCTCACGCCCAGCTTCTGGTAGAGGTTCCGCAAATGGAAGTTCACGGTATTGAGGCTGAGAACCAGATGCTCGCCTATCTCCTTCGTTGAAGAACCGTCAGCCAGGAGGTGAAGCACCTCCCGCTCCCTACTGCTCAGGTCCGGCAGGTCTGACTTTATAGGCTCCGCCAGTTTCCCAACGACCGATGCAGGTACCAAGGACCCTCCGGCATGCACCGTACGAATGCCATGGATGATCTCGTCTTTGGTTGCGCCTACCCCTTGGCCCCGGCCCTAATGCCCTCGCGCACATGGTCGCCAACATAAAAAGAGTGTGTGCAGTTCGTCGGTACTCATTAAATGTAGACCGGAAATGGGGGAGAGGGCACACTAAGACTGACGGTTTTCCCTCTATGGAATTGGTTGTTCTACCGCCATTATTTTTGCGAGGTGTTGGTGGGTGATTGACGGTATTTAGAATTTTTGTTCATGGAGGTATTGTTAACTTAGCCAATCATTGAATTTTCGGTGAATTGCATGAATGGTATCGGGAAGTCGATAAAACCCACCATTTCCGGGGGATTATCCTCAGAGTCGGAAATGGTGGGTTTTGTAGATTAGTGGGTCTGGGTGGTGGGGACCAACGATGAACATGGGAATTGTTACGTGCTAAGCCCCAGGGAGTCCCAAAGGTCCTTTGTGGTTTTCTCTGAGGCGCTGTTGAGTTCTTCAACCCCTGCTGTGAAGACTGTGCCCACCACAGTCCGTAATGGACGTGTACCCGCGGGCATGTCCACCAAACGCTTCACCGCATCAGCGATTTCTTGAGGGTCTGACGGGTTTATTGGCATACGGGGTTTGGTGTTTGAAACGGCGTTGTACGCGGAGAGGATTCTGCTCTCCGTTCCAACAAGCGCATTCTCCATCACAGGCGTAGAGAATGAGCCCGGCTCCACAATGGCTACGTCAATGGTAAATGGCTTGAGCTGGTAGTGGAGGGCTTCAGCGAAAGACTCCATGGCGAACTTACTTGCTCCGTAGGCGTTGCCCATGGGGATGACCAACCTGCCCAGAGAACTGGTGATCTGGATGATCAACCCGGACTTCCGCTCACGCATCCCGGGGAGAATGGCTTTGTTGATTCGCAGGGACCCAAAGGTGTTCACATCAAACACATGGTGGAGTTCTGCGACCGTGAACGACTCAATAGGTCCTCTACTGGCGATCCCTGCGTTGTTGATCACCACATCAATGTGACCCGCATCGGCAAGGACTTTGGCTATCGCAGTGTCCACGGAGTCCTGGCTGGTGACATCGAGTTCGATGACCTCCACCGCAAGCTTCTCGCCCTGCGCCCAGGACTTCAGTTGTCACGCGGCGTTTACGTTTTTCCCGCCGATTCCTCGCATGGTGGCGAAGACCTGGTGTCCGTCTTTTGCCAGGGTCTTGGTGATAAGTTCGCCGAACCCGCCACTGGCACCGGTTACGAGGATGTTCAAAACTATGACTCCCTTTGCTTGTGAATTATCTGGCCTCTCTGGATTTTCCTAACCTATCTTGGAGGCCGTCAGGTCAAGTGGGTCCAGGGCTAGCCCTACACGCCCAAATCCTGCATCAGGTCCTGGATTGCTGTCTTTGTGGGTTTCAGCTTGGATGGCGCACGAAGGCCCATCGGCTCGTTCTGTATCTCCGGTGTGGTCTTCACGCAGATGAACACCGGGCCTTCTGCGCTCATCACCTCTGCCGCACGGGAAGCAAAATCTTCCAGGTCATCAAACTCAAAGGCACTGGCATACCCCGCCTCTTTCGCCATGCCTGCAAAAGAGATCTTGCCGTTTCCCGGAATAGGCTGCCCTCCGGTAACGGCATAGACACCGTTCTCCAGCACAAAGTGATAGAGGTTCTTGGGTGCCTTTTCCGCAATGGTCACCAGCGTGCCCAGGTTCATCAGCAAACTGCCATCGCCGTCGAAGATGATGACCCGCTTGTCCGGTTGCGCCAACGCGACGCCTAGAGCGAACGATGATGCTTTGCCCATCGCGCCGCCCAGGGGGATGTCACGGTTCTTGTTGCTGCTTACTTCATTCCAGCCACGACTCCCGGTCATCGTGGGAACGACGATGCCGTTATCGCGATACTGCTCTACCACTTCCATCAATGCGACTTGGTCAATCATGTGTTCTCTCCTGTTGTGCTTTTCAAGAGTGAATTATTTTTAGCGGTTGAATCCGTGATACTCGTCGCCTACCAGCACTACTACCGGCATCTTGGTCCGTTCCGCTTCCTCGTAGGCCAGGGAAATGCGATCAGCATCGCCGTCGTGCTCCACCAGGTAGTAGGTGATGCCCCATGCTCGAAGGATGGGCTCCGTGAAACGAGCCGCCGAGTCCGGTGTGGCCCCGTGGCTTGTCCATCCTCTATAGCCAATGAGCATGACGATGGGCATGGCACAGTCCAGCGCGATGCCTCGAATGGAGTCACCTGACTCAAACAGGCCCGTGTTCTGGATGAGCACCACAGGTTTCTTGCCACCGGCCAGTACGCCAGCAGCAATGGCGATGCTCTCTCCTTCACGGGTCACAGGAACCAGGTCGATAGAGGGTTCAGCCTCCATGAGTTGGTACATCCAGTTGGTCTCACTGTCCGGCAGGTAGACCACATGCGTGATGCCGTTCTTCTTGAACTCTTTTATGACAGCCTCAGGACTGAGTAATGCTTGTTGGGTCATTTCTCCTCCACTGGGCACAGAGTGTTTGGGTCGATGGTTGCTTGAAACATCGACATGATACCAGAAGCCGGAGGGCAAGTGGACGGAGGATGTGCTACCGTTTGAGGCGAGAAAATAGTAGGCGAGGCGTATGGCTGAAACGGGTTCCCCCAAGGGTCTGGCGAGCCGCATTGCGGCTTTAGAGCATCGACTTGTTGAGTTAGAAAGTAGGCTGGTTGATATCCAGGCCGAGTACTCCGATGCATCCCGTGAACTGACCGAATCGAAATCCTTCGTCCGTCGACTGGCTGATTGGGGTCTGAAGGCTGCCGATACAGCGACGTGGATGACCGTCTGCAACGCCTCGGAGTGGCAAGCCACTACCACCAACGCCCATCGAGTTGTCCGGCGCGAGGACTCCGTTCTCCACGTCCTCCTCCACCGATGCGCCTTTGATCCGTATTGTTCATTGGACGGCGTCACCTACACGGATTAGGCCTCATTGCATCAGCGGGTTAGGGTTTTGGAAGCCAACCTTTTGATGTCATTCTGAGGAGCAAAGCAACGAAGAATCTAAAACCTGTCAATGCAAATTGGAACATGTTCACATTTGCTAGCAGGGTTGCTTCCAGAATCCTTAGATTCTTCAATCGTCCCGATGTATCGGGACTCTTTCAGAATGACAATTCTCACGCTCATATAGACACTACCTATGGTTGCCATAGAGCAGTACAATACCTCCATAGCTGAGTCACAACGTTCAGCCTGGAGGCGCTGTATGGAACTAGCACAGATAAAAGCATTCATCGCCGCTGCAGAGCGCGGAAGCTTTGTCCGGGCAGCCCAGGCACTCATCCTCACCCAACCTTCCCTCAGCGCCCGCATCCACGGCCTTGAGACAGAACTGAACACCCTACTCTTCCATCGCCTTGGACGCGGGGTTCGCCTGACAGAGGCTGGTAAAGCGTTCCTTCCCTTCGTTCAACGGGCGTTGGAGACGTTGGATCAGGGCCGTGACACGTTGAACGCATTGGAGAAAGTGACCAGCGGCACCCTGCAAGTGGGTTCGGCCAGAGCCATTGGTGCATACGTCCTTCCGGACATCCTCGCTCGGTTCAGGGAAGCGCATCCGGGGATTGACGTCAACATCCGCACAGGACGATCCACAGAAGTCCTCCAGATGGTGATGGACGAAGAGGTCCAGGTAGGCCTGGCGCGCTCCCTGCGGCACCCGGACATCCTCTCAACCCGCCTCTACGATGAGGAGATATCCCTGGTGAGTCACCCACAGCACCACTTTGCCACCCAGGGCGAGGCCAGCATCTATGACATCGCCAAGGAACCACTCATCCTCTACGACCGCGACTCGTCATACTTCCAGCTCATCGACCGTGTCTGTCGGGAGGCCGGCGTCATTCCTAACGTGGGCATGGTGCTCGATAGTATCGAAGCCACGAAGCGGATGATCGAGCGAGGCTTTGGTATCTCGTTTTTGCCGGTCCATGGCATCACTCGCGAAATTGAGGCGGGGACCCTGGCGCTCATCCGCATCATAGAGGGCCATCAGGTGACCCTCCCAACGTCAGTTATGGTGCGCCGTGCCCGCATCTACAGCCCTGCAGTGTTAGCGTTCCTTGGGGTGCTAGAAAACATGTATGAGGTCTCTGTGCCTCCGCTAAAAGCCGCTGCTGAGCCCTCTACCGTTTGAGAGGGCTCCTTTAGTGCCCTCGCCGCAGCGACACACGCCGAGCTTCAGTCCCCGCCGGAGGCAATATCCCTTGAGTCTCCTTGCCACAGCGACATATACCTAACGCAAATCCCCCGCGCTGTGGAGAGGTACAGCGCAGGGGACAGCCGGATGTCGGCTTGCCGGGACTAGGAAGTATGATTGTGTCGCAGGGGGTTAGGAAGATCGATCGCGACGCCAGTGAACGACGATGCTCTGCGGTATGCGCCAGGCCACTAAAATGGCAAGCCCAATCCACAGGGCATCTAAGGGGCCCACAACAGCCCCCGTGTCGTCCTTAAGAAGTTGAACGTGGTTGAAGAAAACAGCGTGTACTGCGTGGCGACTTGCGCACCGAACGCACCCTCAATAGCTTCCTTCAGGAATATGGCGAAGATGTAGTACTTGCCCGCCACCACCCCAATCAAAGCGGCGCTTGCGGCCACCATTTGAACGGAGATGCTTTGCTCATTGTTTGCCATGAGCCTGGCGGCAAACCCGGTGACCACACCGATGCCTATAGCCAGCCACGCCATTTCGTAACCCGTCCATGCAGCCAGTTGGTCCCAGAGGCCTGCACCGACAAATGCTGCGATGAGTACGCCTGAAGCGGTGCCGAAAATCCCCAGGGGAGAACGCATCCCGAATGTGCCTTTGGGTTGAACGGTAATCTGTCCTGCCATAGTGATCTCCCATCTTTTCGCGACGGTGTAGTCGTGGGCCTATGGCACTAAAAGGAGGTAAGCCCAATGTCGCGATATGGGGAGATAGTAGAGAGGTTCTACAAAGTGGAGAAGGCTCAAAGGGCTCACGTTGGCGCGACGAAAGGCTCACATGATTCTGGGCATGATAGTCATCTGTGCGAGTGAGGGCTTTAGTCCCCTCAGTGTGGGTCCAGGGCTAGCTCTGGCGGCTTTAGTCCCCACAAGCCTAGGCGAGATAGAAGCGTTGAGCCAGTTGGATGACCATGGTGGGTAGAGGCTCGATTCGACGCACCACCAACGTGACCGCCATGACCACGACAACGCCGATAGCTGCACCGGCAAGGATGTCCGTTGGGTAAGAGACACCCGCGTACACCCGCGATGCCCCCCACAGTCCGGTCAACATGAAGGCTGCTGCACCAAGTCGGCGGTTCGCCCCCCACAATCCGGCAGCGATGGCTGCGCCCACAACGGCCGGGTTGGCTGGGAACGATGAGTCCGTTGGTTGATAGAAGAGAAGTTCCAAAGACTCGTTAATAAACGGCCTGTCCCGGAACGTGAACGCCCCAATGATCTGGACGGCCAGGTTCCCGAAGGCTACACCCAACATGGCGATAAGCGCCGCTCGTTGGTGAAGCTCCCGCGATGCCGCCGCCTTACCTCCAAACCAGACACCCAACAACAGGAGGGACAGGACCACAGGTGTGAAGTAGTCGCTTACTACAACATTGATAGCGTCATCCAGCCAGGGAATAACGCCAACGCCGTCGTTCAGCCATCGGACTATCGCCGCATCCATGGTGGTCGCTCCTCCCACAGTGATCGGAGCCCGGTTGGCAGCGACTCAATGTACGTGTGGTCGCGCAGGGATTCCAGCCCGTCCGGAATAGTCGAGGGCGTGTTGCCGTCACGGTGGTTCAATGCTGATGTGGTCAGGACCGTGAAAAACACCGCTGCTAATGAGCTGACGGCGAACCGCCACCCCTGATCGTTGCCATCCAGTCCACCGGCAGTGTCCGGAATGTGGCGAGGCCCGTCCCAGAAGAACCACGTAACGCCAGCAACGATAAGCGTGAGGCCAAGGGCGTAAGCCAGGGGTGTGCGTTTCAGGAAAAGGAGTTTCGTAAGTCCTGCGTGGACGACCGCTACCTGGATGACGCCAAGGGATGCAAGGAATACAAGGATGAGGTAATCACGGCCCAGATCTTCCATAGTGGTTGCCCGTTCAGAGGATTAAGGACTATACCTTGGCCAACGGCGCGGGAATCACCTCAACGCACCAGTCACGATACTTGGGGAGCGCGCCACGAATCGCCTTGAAGTACAAGTCCTGGATGGACTTAGTGATTGGCCCACCCTTGCCGTCACCGATAAGACGGTGATCCAGTTCACCCATGGGCGTCACGTGGGCTGCCGTGCCGGTAAGGAACACTTCATCGGCCAGATAGAGTTCGGCCCTGCCGATGGGTCGTTCAACGGTCTCAATCCCCAGTTCATCCTTTGCCATCTGCATGACGCAGCTACGGGTGATGCCTGGCAGGATGTTTGCGGTCAATGGGGGAGTCACCAGCGCGCCGTCCTTCACCACAAACAGGTTCTCGCCACTGCCTTCAGCTACGTGGCCGTCATTGTTCAGGAAGATCGCCTCGTCAAAGCCTGCCAGGACTGCGTCGGTCTTGGCCAGGATGCTGTTCACATATCCGGCGCTCAACTTCACGCGGGGAGGCATCATCGTCTCGTCGATGCGACGCCAGCTGGCCGTCATGCATCGTACAACCGGCACATCGATATACGACCCGAAGGGCACACCGATGATAGTCAGGTCATCGTCAAGTTCATGGAGTTTAAGGTTCGCCACTCGCAGGGCGCTCTTGTAGGCCAGGGGGCGGATGTACATGTCCTCCCGGTAACCACTACGCTCCACCAACTCAACCGTGAGGCGAACCAGTTCTTCCGGCGTGTGCCGGAGATTCATACGTAGAATCTTGGCACCCTCGGCCAGACGCTTGTAGTGGTCCAGGGGGCGGAAGATGAAGAGCTTCTCTTCTTCTTCGTTCCAGTTGCAGCGGATGCCCTCAAAGACTGCAGTACCGTAGTGAAGAGCGTGGGTCATGATGCCGACTTTGGCCTCGTCCGCGGGAATGAACTCCCCGCCGAAATAGGCCAACGGTGTTGGTGACATGGCTTGCTCCTTCTACGGACTGTACGTCAAATTCGTAGCGATATTATATGCACAGCCGTATGTGAGAGCAAGTTTAGAGGGCCCGCTATTCCTGCTTGACCGGTCGCAGTCTCACCATTTCCAGTATTCCCAGAAGCATTGTTGGGATAGTAAGAAGTGTGGCAACCACTGCTTCGCCGGAAGTCATCGGCGAGGAAAATAGGCCATCTTGGTCGTCAACAGAGAGGAAAACCCCGGCAATCACCAACCCCATCACAGCTACCGTCCACCCAGACAATGCCATCAACACCAGTCGCATTCCGCACCTCCACCCAAGCCGTTAAGTGAAGGTTAACATGATGCGTAAAGCACGGCAAAAATTAAATCGAAACTCGCCATGTCTTAAGAAACAACGGCTTCAAAGGCTATCTTATAGGCCTTACTAACATCAGATACCGTCAATGACTCCCGTGCGGCGGTTTCAAGTCCGGCCATCCACAACTCTGTATGTTGGGCTTCTGCCAGAATTTGAGCTACCGAAATATTGTCTGTTCTGATGGAATCCATAGCACTCTCCCCTGGTGCGACCGGACATATAGCGATCACTGTCACGTACTCGATCCGAAGTATTTGGTGATCCCCTCAAGCATCATTGGCCTTGCCGGTTTACGCCTCAACCATCGGCAAAATCAGACGCCTGAGAAAATCATTTGGGAGAAACTAGCACGGAAAGATAATAAAAGAAAGGAATAAAGTGGGTGTTTATGCTTTGTTTATATGGTGGCCATGCGCTTTAGTCGCCCTTCATCCACAGGACAACAGCGCCAAACAACACAGCAATCCCAACAAGCACTCCCAGGGTTATCAGTAACTCCAAGGTTTTCCTCCGTTGGCCGTGGCGGCCGACACTATAACTGCCAATGTGTATTTAAGAATCATAGGGTGGAGACCCAATTAACCGCAAGGCCACTGAACAGGACAAGAAGCCCAAACATACTGAGCATCAATCGGAGTTGTGTCCGTTCATCACGTTCTCTTGGCAGCATGGATTCGTCTTGCCCGCCTCGCACACCGAGAGCCAGCCCAATGCCGTTCACCGTCAGCAGGCCGATGCTGTATAGGAAGAGGGGGCCACTTAACAGGAACCCTCTCGTGAATCCCTCGCCCCAAAGACATCCCGCAATGATGGGCATCCCCCCAAAGGCAACTATCACAAGCATCAGGGTGCGGAGATGGTCTCTATGCTGTGGAGCCCATTCCGTCTCGCCGGGAAGAAGGGGATTACGAAGGCTGAATATCCAGCGTGTCCCAACCAGAGCTAGAATCCAGGCAACAAGGGCAAAAATGCAGTCCATCGTGTGTCTACAACGCTGCCTTAGTCGTGTTTGTCATAGTGATGGTCGCTACCGCCCCGCGAAATAGGCCCAGACGAGTACCAACGCCGGGACGATGACAAAGAGAAATGCGAGGGTAATCTTAGTACTTTGACCTTTGGGTTTTTCGTTCTTCAACACTATTACTCCGGTATCGATAATCCATAGAGCTTGGACACGTTGTCCACGGTGGTGGTCTGCCTGACGGGATCCGGAACGCCTGCGAACACCATATCCAGAACCTCCTGGGAATGGGGCCAGACGGAATCGTGATGAGGGAAGTCATTACCCCACATCAACGTCTCAACGCCAATGGCATCCCTGGTCAACATGCCGGACCTATCGTCCTCAAAGGTGGCGTAGAATTGCCTGCGCCAGTACTCGCTTGGCTTCATGTCCAGGTAATCCGGCACGGCGGTTCGGGCTCGATAAACCGCGTGGTCCAGCCGCTCAAGCCAGTTCGCCACCCATCCGGTGTTGAACTCGGCTGCCACAAATTTCAGACCGGGGTAACGATGCGCAACACCCCCGGAAATCAAGTCGGCCAGGGTGTACTGAATCAACGTGGGCGCGCTGGCATACTCCGTTATGACACCGGCGTTATCCAACCCGGTGATCGCCCCGTAGGGGTGAGTGAAAATATGCAGGTTGATGGACAATCCCGCTTCTTGAGCCGTTGCCCAGATCGGGTCGTAGATAGGGTCTGAGTAGTGGGTGCCATCGGGTGCGGAGCAAGGTACGCAAACGCCCTTATACCCTTTGGCAATCACTCGCTCCAACTCCTTGTGGGCTTCTACGGGGTCCTGCATGACCAGGAGTGCCAGGCCTGTCAGTCGATCAGGCACCACAGCACAGAAGTCCCAAAGCCAATCGTTGTAGTTGCGGAATGCTGCTCCCAAGACCTCTGCGTCTGGAATGCCGAACAGCCGCATGAAAACACTGGGGTATATGACCTCGTTCCACACGCCATCGGTGTCCATGGCCTTCGTGCGCTCCACGGGGTCTAACAGCGCAGGTTTCAGGCCGTCGTAGCCCAGAGCGATGAGGCGGTGGGTCTCTGGGTCGTCCAGGCTCATCCCGGCAATGCCCAACCTCCCAATGCCGCCAATTGCTGCATTGAGTCGCTTCCCTGTGGCGGGGATATCGACGTAATCGCCCTTACCCTCTTCGTGCACGACGCGAGGGGCACGATCGCCGTACTTTTCGACGAGCCCTGCAAACACATCACGCCCTTCCAGGATGTGCGAGTCCGCAGATATTGCGAGTCGGGCCATTCATGCCGCCTTTCCCTGCCAGGTTCCTTTACGTCACGGGTATCAAGCTGGTTCCCTGATGGCTGGCTACTTTGCTGCGCTTCGAGTTGGGAACGCAGGTGGCGTGATCGTTTCCACGTCACGGTTGGCCCAATCCCGCTCGGCCCAGCCGTCCCAGCCCGCCGTTGCCGCAGCCTGCGCTCTTGCGACGATGTTGGCCTCGTCCACGCGAGTGGATGTGCCGTTTTCGATGACCACTTCGCCCGCAACGATGACCGTCTCCACGTCCTTGCCTGTACCAAAGTCCACCAGCGCCGTCACAGGGTCACGCATGGGCCCGTAGCTGATGTCCTGGAGGTCTATGATAACCACATCTGCCGCTGAATCCTCTGCTAGCCTACCCAGGTCTGGTCGACCCAGGGCGTCCGCTCCCCAGACAGTGGCGGCATTGAACAGGTCTTCAGTCCTACCTGCCGTGTGTGTACCGTCCACCACCCTGGCGATGCGCGATGCGTAGCGCATCTCAGCAATGATATCCAGCGGATAAGTGTCTGTGCCTAGACCAATTTTGACCCCCTGCTGGAGATAGCGGTCAAAGGACTCCATGGCAAAGCCCATTTTGGCATATTTGTGGGGGCAGTGACCAACGGTGGTGCCGGTATCGGCAAGGATCTCCACCTCGTCGCCCACGGCGTACATCATGCCGGAATGGCCGGAAACGAAGACGGCGTGCCCCACTATGGTCTTGGGGCCGAGTACGCCGTTCTCTTCCAGGTATTCCATAGGCGATTTCTTGGCTCGATACACAATCTCGATGAACTCACGGGCATTGCCGCCTACATGGGTGTGGATGCCAAGGTCAAGCTTCTTTGCTACTGCCGCGGTCTCCTGCAGCATCCCGGCATCGCACGTTTCCGCCTGGTTGGGGCTCAGGATGGCCTGTAATCGACCATCACACGCACCCTCGTGCTTCTCGATGAACGCCATGGCCTCGTCGAAGCTCTGTCGGCCTTTATCGGCGCGCTCCTCGTAGTAGTGCCCACCTTCGGCGTCCGTGTAGGTGTCATGACTCCGGTATCGAGGCGAGAAGTAGGAGCGCAGACCAATCTTGTCCACCAGCTCCACGTAGTTGTCGTAGTCGCCTGCGCCACCGCCCGGATCAAGAATGGTGGTAGAGCCGTTGCGCAGCGCAGAGAGCATGGAGAACTCCCGCCCAATGCTGACACCCTCAGGCGTTTGCCCTGGACGTCTATCCTTGGGCGGGGCACCGTACACAAAGTAGTTCGCGCCCAGGTAGTCACGTTTGGTCACGTCCGTCACCAGGTAGTCGCCCACGTTCAGTTGCGTGTGGACATGGAGGTTGATGAAGCCTGGACTCACCAGCTTCCCCGATGCATCGATGACATGGTCTGCCGGTTTCTTGTCATAGCCTACATACGTAACCTTGTCGCCCTCAATGAATACGGAGCCGCCTGGGAGAAGCTCATGGTTCTCTCCGTCCCAGCCTATGACCACTCCACCGTCAATGCGTAGTGTTGCGCCCTTCATGTTCGTCCCGTCGCTTTGTTCATAAGATTTGCCGTTTGTTTGTTAGGCCCTCGGCCTGGCAGGCATATTCTCAATGGTGAATCGTTTGCTGGCAAGTCAATTGCTGTCGCTAAAATAGAGGGTTCACGCTATGAGCCTTGCGCAAGGTGTTCACCGCATAAACGATAAATGTGTGAAACTAGGGTGATAGACTAAACCCAATAGGGCTCAAGGTAGAGCAAAGATTAACAATAACTCTGAAATATTTGACTCATTATCTAGTTGAGGGGTAATGGCAGACCAAATACGGGTAATCTTAGCGGATGACTATATTCCCTATCGCTGGGCCCTTTTGGCGGCCCTAGCGGAAGAACCCTCTATCGAAGTCATCGAAGAAGCCTCTGACGGCGATGAAGCAGTCCGTAAATCCCTTGAACTGATGCCTGACGTCCTGGTTTCTGACCTTCATATGCCTCTGCTGGATGGTCATGAGGTGACCCGGCACTTACGGGAGCAGGCGCCAGACATCAAAGTCATTATCAATACGCTTTCAGAGAACGAGTCGGACCTGGAAATGGCCCTGAAAGTCGGCGCGCGGGGATACCTCCTGAAAGAAGATGCCCAAGGATTAGTCGTTGAAGCCATCCGCTATGTGAACCGTGGCGGGATCCTGAATTCCCCTTTAATGGCGGAGAAACTCTACGTTGAACGCTCCCAGACCTCACCCGCCACGACCGCCATGCCTGAGTTGCCTGATGACTCCCCGGACGAGGAGAAGGCCGACACGATGCGACTCTCCGAATGGGAGATGGACATGCTTGTAGGAGAGGGCGAACTGGTCATTACTGCACCCGCAGAAACGAGCGTGGTACTGGGCTTCCATGACTGGCTGACCAATGAAATTGGCGCGGAAATACAGAAGGTAGTCCCGTCTCTGGTCGGCGATACGGTCCTCACGGTGTCATTTGAAGACCCGGTGCCTCTAGCACGTATTGTGTCTGATCACCCCTCTACTCAGAACATTGAGAAGGAATACATCCCTATCGCCAGGGGCATGCCCACCCAGGTTAGCCCGTTCCGCCTCCGGTTTGAGCTTGTGTAAGCGACCCCACCCCTAGTGCATCTCATATCCGCCAGCCACGTTGATGGATTGCCCCGTTAGGTAGTCCGATTCCGATGAAGCCAGGAACGCCGCTGTCTTTGCGATGTCTGCCGCTACAGCCAATCGACCCAACGGCACGACCGCCGCTCGGTCACGCACCATGTCAGCGCGATACTCGATAGCGGATTGGCCTTCCGGCGCGGTTGCTGCTGCGATGTAATCAACGCGTTCTGTGTCCACCAGGCCGGGGCATATGGCGTTAACCATGATCTGGTGCTCAGCCAACTCCAGCGCCAACGATTGCGTGAAGCCTATGACTCCAAACTTGGAGGCGCAGTACGCTGCATACATTGCCGTGCCGGTTTTCCCCGCTCTGGATGACATGCTGATGATCTTGCCGCCGCCGCCTCGCTTAATCATGTGTCGCGCTACTGCTTGCGAGACCAGGAACGTGCCCTTCAAGTTGACCCGAATCACCAGATCGAAGTCTTCTTCAAGCACATCGACAACGAGCTTCCTGTCGCCGCCGGGGCGAGAGCCTGCATTGTTGACCAGGATGTCTATGTGGCCAAATTCCTTGATGGTCTGATCCACCATGGCCTGCACCTGCGCTGAGTTGCTTACGTCAGCCGTGATTGCCATGGACTTCCGGCCCAGCGCCTTGATCTCCTCCACAACCTGGGTCACGCCGCCCCAGGTGCCCGGGCGGTCATCGTAAGGGTTTAACGTCAGGTCGTTGACCACCACGTCGGCGCCTTCCAACGCCAGCCTGGTTGCGATGCCTCTGCCGATGCCGTTCTCGCCGCCTGCTCCGGTGACGAGCGCTACTTTGCCTTCAAGTCCGTACATGGTGCTCCTTTTGTATTTGAGGGGTGCTTATGTTCGAGGGTCTGACACTTCAGCGTGGATACGGAGTAGCTCGGCGATGGTCTCGGGCGACCGCCTACCGAACCCGCATTCCGTCGCGACTCCAAAATCCTTGACGACCCGCTGTGCGGCTTCAATGCGTTGCTGAGTTCCAGCGACGCCATCCGAGAAATGCACCAGCCCAAGGTACAGCTCGGTGTCCGAGCCAAGCTTGAGGTTGGTGAGCGGCGCGAAATACGCGTCGTCGTTGCGCTCGTGGGGAACCGGCATGTGAATCCAATTGATGGCTCGCCCAACGCCTGACGTGACCCTGTTGTCCACTTCAACCATATTTGCCGTATCAACGGGCTCCATGAAGTACTTGTGGCCAGAGTCCCTGTAGCAGAGATGGTATCCCAACTGAACCTCGGTAGGGATGGCATCGCCTAGTCGCACGAGTCCTTCAATTAAGCCATTTTTGACACTCTCGGCCTGGTCCGGGGAGACACTTTCCCAAATCCTGAACTCTACAGCCACGTCCCATTGGACCGCCAGTTCGTTTGCAGGTATGAACGATATTATTTCTTCAAGCTCTTCCAACATTCGACGCTCATACGCCTGCCCGACGACTGCCCGGTCTTTGGCAACCACATAACCTGCGATTGGTGCCAGGGGTGTGGGCAGGCTGACCTGGAAACGACAGCCCTCTGGTATTTGCCCCTCCTGCTTCAGACGTAAGAACTCGGCGTAGGAAAATTGGGCCGCGGCAGCGTAGCCAAGTGGGCCGAATGTGAGTTGGTCTGCAGCAGTTTCGGCACGAAGCCGATGCTGTTGTTGCGATGTGTACGAATCTGGGTCTGCAGGGGCCAGTTCAAACATAGGATGATTGATAAATACCTGGAGCTGCCAACGAATCCAACCGCTGCGGTCACCAGTCTCTCCATCGGGTATGCGCCGCAGCCTGCCGCCAAGGGGTGCACTGAGTGCCTGAAACACCTCGGCTGAATCCTTGAGGGGAATGCTTCCAACCAGATGAACCCCTTTTGGCTTTTTAACAGCTGTGGTCATCACATACCTCCCCTTTGCGCTACTTGAATTCTCGCTTCAGTCCCCGCTGGAGGCAATACGGGCTTTAGTCCCCGCCGGAGGCAATACAGGCACATGGGTCCAGGGCATCGCCCTGGTGGCTATTCGGCGGAGTAGGCTTCCAATGCTGCATCGTCGAACTCCAGGCCCAGGCCCGGTCGCTGGGTGAGGATGATCTCCCCGTTCTCCACCTTGGGAGTATCCCTGAACAGGGGCAGACTCCACGGCATGTATTCAACCGTAAGCCCGTTGGGGATCGCCACCATCGCGTGGGCCATGATCTCCGGCGCGAGATGGCTCACCACCGGTAGGTTGAACGCCTCCGCCATGTGGGCCACCTTCATCCATTGGGTCAGGCCGCCTACGCGCAGCAGATCGATCATCACGATGTCTATCGAGCGGTTCTCTAACATGGTTCTGAAGGGTGCGATGCCGTAGTGGTACTCACCCGCAGCAATGGGTGTGTCCAGCGCATCGGCTATGCGAGCCAGGCCAGCGTAGTCCTGGTGGTTGGTGGGGTCTTCCAGCCAATAGAGGTTGTCTTTCTCAAGCTCCCTACCGATCATGATCGACTTGTTTACGTCCCAACCCTGGTTGATGTCTATCATCAGATCCACATCAGGGCCTACAGCGTCTCGCATGACACGCATCCGGGCTAGTTCCTTAGCTGGGGAATCCTCGCCGCCCAGACGGAACTTCATTGCGCGATAGCCCTCGTCAACAAGCTTCCGGGCCGTTGTGCCCAGCGCTTCCAGGTCGAAGGTACGCCACAGGAAACCGCTGGCGTAGGTGGGCATCCGATCGCGATAACCGCCCAGGAGCTTGTGGACAGGCTGGCCAAGAGCTTTGCCTTTGATGTCCCATAACGCCACATCGATTGCCGCCACGGCGCGGGTTACCAGACCTGCCGGGGCACCTGTTCCGCCGATGGCCATCAGCCTCTTCCCGATAGCCTCAACGTTCATGGGGTCGCTGCCAATGGCCTGCTCGGCCAGGGCATAGACGGAGTCGTTGAGCGCCTTCAGCATCACATCGCTGACGAACCCTGCGTAGCCGATGCCCTCAATGCCCTCGTCGGTCTTGATGGTCAACGCCACGAACGGCGCTGAGTCTGCGTAACCCGACAACGGCCCAGCGGCACGAGGCACTCTGACTGCTTTGGTTTTGAAGCTGACGATCTTCAACTACCCCTCCCGTTTCACACCTGCCGAATTTGTCAGTACTTATCCATCACACTCGCAAAAGCCCGTGCTTACTTTCATCGCTGAGAGGCACGGATTTTGCGTTTTGGTCTTATGAATGTCCAGAGTACTATTCGTCGTTCTCTGGCGGCCTCATTGAGAGCGGCTTGCCCAGGACCTCCTGGGCGATGATGGCCTGCCGCAGATTGTCCTTTCGGAGCAGTTGGGCTGCAGGACTACGATGCACCCTACCAGTAGGTTGTGTTTTGGGTGAATGATCGGTAGAGGTAAGGGTGACTGTAGGGCCGATAGGAGCGGCACTGGCTTCTGCGGCAGGCTCCTCTTCATCCCTGTGCGATGGCACAACAACCCGTTGCTCCCACGCGTCTTGACCACGATTCTCCGGCGGCGGGAGGCTAACCGGTTCTTGCCGGACTTCTTGGGGGCGGTCCCGTTCAGGGGTCGCGTAAATCTCCTCCAACCGGTCGGGTGTGGGCGCCTCCGACTTTGGAGCAGCGGTGCCCATCTCACGCTCAATGCCCTCACGTACCTGTTCAAGACGCTCTCTTGCCCTACGGCGGAGTTCCTCAAACCTGCTCTCTCGGTTATCGCTGGTCATGTGTTCACGCTTCCTCTATCCAACCCTACTAAGCGGAGGGAGTTGTGCCTGAATCAGGCTCATTCCCCAGACTCTCACGCATAGAGGTGTCAGCCTGGACGTTACGCATCCGGTAGTAGTCCATGATGCCCATGTTCCCCGCGCGGAAGGCCTCAGCCATGGCCTTGGGCACTTCTGCTTCCGATTCTACAACGCGGGCACGCATCTCCTCGACGCGAGCGTGCATTTCTTGTTCCAGTGCCACCGCCATCGCACGACGCTGCTCCGCACGGGCCTGGGCTATCTGCTTATCAGCTTCTGCCTGGTCGATCTGAAGCTGGGCACCGATGTTCCGCCCAACGTCCACGTCTGCAATGTCGATGGACAGAATCTCGAAGGCGGTTCCTGCGTCCAAGCCGCCGTCGAGCACCCTCCTGGATATCTGGTCCGGGTTCTCCAGCACGGACTTGTGGCTTTCAGCGGAGCCGATTGCCGAGACGGTGCCCTCACCAACGCGTGCCAGAATGGTTTCCTCACCAGCACCACCAACCAATCGGTCGAGGTTGGCCCGGACGGTAACCCTGGCTACCGCGATGAGCTGAATGCCGTCTTTGGCCACTGCGGAAACACGTGGCGTGTTGATGACCCTGGGATTGACGCTGGTCTGAACGGCTTGCAAGACATCTCGACCGGCCAGGTCTATAGCGGTAGCGCGCTTCCAGGTCAGGTCTATTGCAGCCTTATCCGCGGAGATCATGGCAGTGACCACTCGACCAACGTTGCCGCCGGCCAGGTAGTGGGCCTCCATGTCGTTGATGTCCAGATCAAGCCCCGCCTTGGTGGCAGAGATAAGGGGCTCAACAATGTTGTGGGGATTCACCTTTCTGAGCTTCATGCCTACAAGGGTGGTAATCCCAACGGGTACCCCGGCAAATATGGCACTCAACCAGAGGCCCACGGGTACAAATATCAGGATGACACCCAACGTGGGTATCGCCAATAGGATCACAGAAAAAATTACGAAGAATCGTCCAATCCACGCCATAGCTCATCTCCCATGCTTCAAACTAGGTTTGAGGAGCGTTCTCCTCGATTTGGTTCGCTTCCGGTTCATCGATAGCTGCCACTACCCGGCGGTACTCTTCATCGGCGATGACTTCTATGCTTCGGCCTTCTTCGATGAAATCCCCCTCAGTAACTACGTCTACCCGGTGATTGTCAATCCGCGCGACCCCCGCTGGACGCAGGTCGGTCAGGGCGATTCCTCGCGCTCCGACCGATGAGATGTACGCTTCCGTATGTCCGGTGGCTTCCTTTTGCCCCTCGGCACCAGATGATGCCTCTAGCCCGGAACCACGAGCCAGTGACGTTTGGAGGGACAGTCCCCTGAAGGCGCGTCTGCGAGGCAGGAATCGCAATATGAGCCATGCGCCGACTATCATCAGGGTGGTAGCACCTAGCAGCACGAATGTCGCCCGAAGGAAATCGCCAGTGGCTGCGCCCTGCCCGATCATAGCTATGAACAAGCCCGTAAAGAACGCAGCTAGCCCTAGGAGGCCTGCCACGCCGAATCCGGGTATCACTAATAACTCAATGGCTATGAGGACAAGGCCGACGACAACTAGGGCAACGCCCTCCCAGCCGGTAAGCTCTGCCAGCATGTGCCCCCAGAAGAAGAGGGCCAGGAGCGAGAGTCCAGCCAAGCCTGGAACGCCGAACCCAGGGCTGGTTAGTTCCGCCAGAAGCCCCAGGAACCCAAGGGATATGAGGATGCCCGCAACGGCCGGATTGGTAATGAAGCGCACCATGCGTTCCGGGAAGCTGAGGTCCACGTTTATCACTGTGGCACCGGCAAGGCCCTCCGCTTCAAGCAGGGCCTCTAAATCGGCCACTTCACCTTCGGAATAACCCCATTTCAGTGCCTCTGTAGAGGTGAGGGTCAGGAGCTTGCCTTTTTCTACCAGACCCTCGATGGCAACCTCCTCATCCACCATTGCCTCTGCGATGTCTGCGTCTCTCCCTCGCAGCTCGGCAACGGACTTGAAGTCGGTTCGCACAGCGGAGACTACTTTTTCGCTCGCCTTTGTACCAAGTCCGTCCACAGGGGTGGCCGCGCCGATGACGCCACCGGGGGCGATGTAGGTGGTGTTGGCAGCAATGGCGATGAGGGCACCGGCAGAGAAAGCTTCACGGTTGACGTAGGCGATGATGGGGACTTCGGCATCAAGCAGTGCGTCTTTGATTGCAAGGGCTGCATCCAAACGACCACCCGGAGTGTTGATGTCCAGAATCACTGCTGCGGCCTGGGCATCTTCAGCCTTGCTGATGACGCGTTTGATATAGGGAGTCATGCCCAGGTCTATCGTGCCGCTCACGGTGGCAACGTAGACTTCTTGATTGGAGCCTTGACCCAAAACGGGCGTAGCTAGGAGGCTCGCCAGACCAATGACGATGAGGAATACACCCAGAACACCCCGTGACCGTGTCATGGCATCCGCCCCCTGTCTGTGGTGTTGGGGAATCGTAGCAAGGGTGCTGTAGCACGTCAACCAAGCAGGGCAAGGCTGGCAACCCGGCCTCCGATGTGTACGGGGGGCGTATGACGATTGCTACTTGTTATTAAGCCCTCGCCAATAGCAAATGAGCCTAAGGCTCCAGATTGACGCTCATAGTCGCCACTGCTACCATAACTACATCGACCTATTCGACGGCTATTCCTCCTTGCGTGCTGCAAGGCTTTGTGTGGAATTGGAAGCCGAGGGAGTAACGATTTGGCATTTGCAACAGCATTAAAGTGTAGAGAGTGTGGGCGAGAATATCCCACAGACCCGCTCAACGTATGTGAGTTCTGCTTTGGCCCTCTGGAAGTCAAGTACGACTATGAGGCCATCGGCAAAACAATCAGCCGTGATAGGATCCAGAACGGCCCACTGACCATGTGGCGGTACGAAGACCTGCTTCCCGTGGACGCGGCCAACGCTGTAGACCTCCAGACGGGCTTCACACCCCTCATCAAGGCAACAAATCTGGGTCGCATCCTGGGCCTGGACCACCTGTATATCAAGAACGATGCGGTGAACCCCACCAACTCCTTCAAGGATCGCGTCGTATCCGTAGCAGCCACCAAAGCAATGGAATACGAGTTCAAAACCCTGGCATGCGCATCTACCGGAAACCTGGCAGGCAGCGTCGCGGCCCATGCAGCCAAAGCGGGCATGAGTTCCTACATCTTCATCCCGTCAGACCTGGAACGCGGCAAGGTTGTAGGAGCGGCTATCTACGGGCCCACGGTGGTGGCGATAGACGGCAGCTACGACGATGTGAACCGACTCTGCAGTGAGTTGGCTGACACCTACCCCTGGGCTTTTGTGAACATCAACATGCGGCCGTACTACGCAGAGGGCAGCAAGACCCTGGGCTATGAAGTCGCTGAGCAGCTTGGCTGGCAGGCTCCCGCTCACTGTGTAGTTCCTTCAGCATCAGGTTCCATGTTCACCAAAATTTATAAGGGTCTGAACGAGTTTGAGGACCTTGGCCTCATCCCCAAAGTGAACACACATATGCACATGACGCAGGCCGAAGGCTGCTCGCCCATCGCTGCGGCCTACGAGGCAGGTACGACCCGCGTACGGCCAGTGAAGCCGAATACCATCGCTAAGTCGCTGGCCATCGGCAACCCTGCAGACGGCTACTACTCGCTCAAGGTGATTGAAGATTCACACGGCGATGCCACCATCGTCCCTGAGGAAGAGGTAGTGGAAGGCATTAAGTTGCTGGCGGAGAACGAAGGCATCTTCACGGAGACCGCCGGCGGCGTGGTTATCTCGGGCTTGAAGCGATTGGTGGAGCGCGGTGCCATCAAACGGGACGAGGTCACTGTGGCCTACATCACGGGCAATGGCCTGAAGACGATTGAGGCTGTTGAGGAGCTTGTTCACCCCGTACACATCAACCCAACCATGGCTGCGTTCCATGAGCAGATCCCCAACCCGTAAGCCGTTGATTGTGAGAGTGTAGAGACATGGCAAAACTCAGAGTCACGTTTACCTTCGTCGGAGTACAAGTTCAGGACCCGGTCATCTGGCAACTTAGCCAGAAGTTCGCGGTGAAGACCAACATCCGTCGTGCGGACATCAAGGACGACATTGGTTGGGTTACGCTTGAGTTGGAAGGCGAAGAGGAAGTCCTCCATCAGGGCATAGAGTGGGTACGCTCCACAGGTACTGAAGTAGAACTGGTCACCGGGGACGTCATAGGATAGATTTCAATAATTTGAGCAGCATAAGCGGAGGAATTCTCTCCGCGCACAAGAACAACAGGAGGACAGACACATGGCCATCACGGTAAGGATTCCGGCACCTCTTCGGAAGGTGACCAACAACAAGGATCGAGTAGAGGTGGATGCGGAAAACCTGGCGGATATGGTGGAGGCCATGGAAGAGCAGTACCCAGGCATCAAGGAGCGTTTGCTGGATGAGTCCGGTGAGCTTCGGCACTTCGTGAACATCTACGTGAACGGAGAGGACGTCCAGTTCCTTCAGGGTCTGGAAACGCCCATCGCCGGTTCAGATGAGGTCAGCATCGTCCCTGCCGTCGCAGGCGGGGTGGCTTAGCCACCAGTTCGTTCCCTGCCCCACGTTCCCTGACGGTCTAACAACTTCGGTCAAAAGAATATCCGTTCATCCTGAGTACATCGGGGTGGCGGATATTTTGTGTCTGCATCCCCTAGCTGCCGTTCCGGCTTGCCGACCACTTACCAAGCTGGGCAAGGCGGGCGGTGTCGTCGGACGGGGTGAAGCGCGAACGGAACTCATCCTGGAAGTCGGCCAGCGTGTCGGCGGCTATCGCCTCTCGAAGCTGCGCCATCAGTCGTTGGTAGAACCGCAGATTGTGTATCGTGGCCAATCGACCGGCCAGCAACTCTTTGGCGCGGAACAGGTGGTGCACGTAGGCGACGCTGAAGTGGGTGCAGGCATAGCAGTCGCAACCGTACTCCAGTGGGCCCATGTCCTCGGTGAACCTTGCTGTCGTAATGGCGACGCGTCCTGTAGCGCGATAGATGCCGCCGTGCCGAGCCACCCGCGTCGGTAGTGCGCAGTCGAACATGTCGATGCCCCAGCCCACAGCCTCCACCAGGTCCAGCGGCGAGCCGACGCCCATCAGGTAACGTGGCTTGTCCTCCGGCAACAGTGGCGCTGTGAACGAACCCACCTGGTGCATGGTGTCCCTTGGCTCACCGACCGATAGCCCACCGACAGCGTACCCATCGAACCCGATGTCTCCCAACGTTGCTGCGGACGCCGCCCGTTGCTCCAGGTCATGGCCACCCTGCACGATGCCGAAAAGCGCCTGGTCAGGCCTGGTGTGTGCGATGCGACATCGCTCCGCCCACCGGTGGGTGCGCTCCATGGCGAGTCGTACGTTGTCATCGTTGTCGCCGAACGCCGGGCACTGGTCCAGCGCCATCGCGATATCCACACCCAACGCTTCCTGGTAGTGCATGGCGTCCTCTGGCGAGACCACGTGCCGTGAACCGTCTATGTGCGATGTGAACTCCACGCCTGTGTCGCTGACTTTGCGCAGCCCGCCTAGCGAGAACACCTGGAATCCGCCGGAGTCGGTCAGGATGGGACCGTCCCAGCCCATGAATTTGTGTAGCCCGCCAAGCCGCTCAATAGTGTCGGCGCCGGGTCGCAGATACAAGTGGTAGGCGTTGGCCAGGATGATGTGGCTACCAAGCGCGCGCACTTCGTCGGGGGTCACGCCCTTCACGGAGCCCTGGGTGGCAACGGGCATGAAAGCAGGTGTCGGCACATCGCCGTGGGTCGTCGTGAGGGTTGCGGCGCGCGCTTGGCCTGAAGTGTGATGCACGGTGAATGAGATGGCAGATGTCATACCTGGATGGTATCACAAGGGCAGGATTCAACACCGCCAGTTCATGTGAGTCCAGGGCGATGCTCTGGTAGGGTACAATGCGTTACGAAATACAACGCCAGGGGATACCTATGAAGATTGCCGTCTGCATCAAACAGATTCCTGTCATCGCTCGAGTGAAGTTTGATCACGAAACGCGCACCATCGTCCGCGAGGGCGTGCCGTTAGAGGTGAACTCCTACGACCTCCTGGCCGTGTCCGCCGCGCTGAAGCTGGTGGAGGAACATGGCGGCGATGTGACTGTGCTGACCATGGGCCCGCCGCAAGCCAAGGACGCCCTGGTGCGATGCCTGGCTATGGGTTCCGACCATGCGATTCTCCTGACGGACAGGGCGTTCGCCGGAGCGGATACGCTGGCTACAGCTCGTGCGCTTTCGATGGCCCTGGCTCGCGAGCCATACGACATCATCATGTGCGGCAAACACAGCCTTGATGCAGAGACAGGCCAGGTTGGCCCGGAGATCGCCGAGTTCCTTGGCATTCCCCAGGTGACCAGCGTGCGCGGCCTACAGTTCGATCCCGATCGTAACGTGCTGGTGGCCCAGCGGGAGACGGAAGAGGGACTGGAGACCATTGAGGCTGGGCTCCCCTTGCTGCTGGCCTGTGGAGACGGCGTTGCAGAGGAGGACTCGCCCTCACCGGAAGCCGTTGAAGCGGCAGGTACCATGACCATCGAAGAGGTGACCGCTGCCGACCTATCGTCGGACGCCAATGTCTTCGGTGCAGCAGGCTCCCCAACGTGGGTAGAAGAAGTGGAGGCTTTCGAGAGCAAACGTGTACCAGAGGTCTTTGAGGAAGAGGACGTTCGGGTTGCTGTGAACAAGGTGGTAGCGGCGCTGGAAGAGCGAGGCCTGTTCACGGGCTGGGGCCAGGATGCCTCTGCCGATGCCGACGCCAAGACCCACGCACCCAGGGCAGCCCACGGAGCTATCTGGGTGGTAGCGGAGACCGACCCCCAGGGTTCGTTGCGACCCGTGACCTTCGAGCTGCTGGGAGCCGCTGAGAAGCTGGCCAACAAGTCGGGGAGAGCGGTAGCCGCTGTGGTCATCGGCCAGGGTGCGGTAGCCTACACAACTGAGCTGGCAGCCCACGGTGCCGACATGGTGTTCACGGCTGACCACGCTGACCTGGCTACCTACTCCACAGCGCCGTACACGCACGTACTGGCAGAAGCCATTCAGGACCGTAAGCCCTTTGCGGTGTTGCTTCCTGCAACAGTGAACGGTCGCGACCTGGCAGCGCGAGTTGCCGCAAGGTTGGGTCTGGGCCTCACGGGCGATTGCATCGATCTGGCTATCAATGACCTGGGCCAGCTTGTGCAGTACAAACCGGCGTTCGGTGGCAACATCGTATCGCCCATCATTTCCAAGACGACGCCGCAGATGGCCACCGTGCGACCCGGCATGCTGGCCCGTGCAGTTCGCGATGACTCGCGCACGGCAATCGTCGAGCAGATGACGGTGTCCGACGAGGCATTGGTGAACCCCATCAAGATACTCTCCTCAGAAGTTGAGGGCTCCGGTGAAGGAGCAAAGTTGTATGAAGCTGACGTGGTCGTCGGTATCGGCATGGGCGTTGGCGAACCCGATAGCTACCCCGCAGTGTACGAGCTTGCCGAGACCCTGGGCGCAGCGGTAGCCGCTACACGAGAGGTGACGGACCGTGGTTGGCTCTCCAAGCAGCAGCAGGTCGGTATTACCGGCAAGGCCATCTCGCCGAAGCTGTACATCGCCCTTGGCGTCAGCGGTAACCTGAACCACATGGTAGGCGTATTGCGCGCCGGAATCGTGGTGGCGGTCAACACCAGAGCGAAGGCCTTCGTGTTCCGCTCGGTCGATTACGGCATCGTCGGTGATTGCGCCGAGGTGGTGCCCATGTTGACGGAGGCCTTGCGTGAGGCAAAGGCACGCGCCGGAGCATAGATCGACCAAACAATACAGCAGGTAGGGTGTTTCATGACTGAATCACGTATCAAAGTGGGCCTCCACGTGCCCGCAGCATCTTCTGGGAACCTGCCATCTGGTTTCCAGTACATTGAGTTCTTCAAACAGGCAGAAGCGCTGGGCTTCGACTCGCTGTGGACGGAAGACCGTGTCTTTCACGATGCAAACTTCCTGGAACCGCTGACACTACTATCGTGGGCAGCGGCAAGCACAGAGCGCATTGAGATAGGCACAGCGGTGTTGCTCCTGACCCTGCGGAACGCCCCTGCGCTGGCACGGCAGGTGTCCACCATGGACTACCTGTCCGGCGGGAGGCTAAACCTCGGCATCTCCATCGGCGGTCGACCCAACGAGTACCCCGGCCTCGGGCTGAAAGAGAATGAGCGTGTGGCCTATTTGCGGGAAAGTATTACGGCGTTGAAGCAGCTCTTGAGTGGGGAGCCTGTCACGTATGAGGGTCGCTTCTACCAGCTTGATGCCGCCACCGTCAGACCCGCTGCGACACGTCCCGGCGGTGTGCCGCTGTACATGGGCGGTAGAGTCGACGCGGCGTTGCGACGTGCGGCAGAGTTGACCGATGGTTGGATTGGCGGCCCCTTCAGCCCCCCGGAGGCCTATCGTGAGGCTCTGGACACCGTTCACGAGCATGCCAGAGGGTTCGGGCGTGACCCGGCGACGCTGGAGGCGGGGAAGCTGGTGTATGTGTGTGTTGACGACGATAAGGAGCGGGCACTTGCTACGCTCAAGCCGTTCATCGCCGACTACTATGGCCCCAGAATCGACATCGCAGAGCACGGCGTGTACGGGCCGCCTAATGAGGTTGCTGCGCAGTTGAAGGCCTTTGCGGAAGCTGGCGTGACCACGTTCATGCTGGGCGTACCCACCTTGGATATAGCTCACATGGAACGCATCGCCAAAGAAGTGGTGCCGAAAATTTAGGAATCCAGACGCTTCCCCATGCTGATTCTATCCTCAACTGCGTATCCCAGTTCAAGATAGAAGTCCACTACGTCCTGATTGGTCGCCCGTACTTGAAGATTGACCTTGGTGCACCCGTAATCCAGCAACCGTGCCTCTAATGCGGACATCAATTCGCGAGCGATTCCCTTCCTGCGGTGCTCCAATGCCACGGCCAGGTAGTAGACCCAACCTCTGTGACCGTCGAAACCACCCATTGCTGTCCCAACGATTGATTGCCCTAGTTCAGCTATCAGAAACAGGTCTGGTTGTACCGAGAGTTTCCTTACGATGTCGGCTGATGGGTCGTTCCATGGCGGCGAATCAGGAAATGCGTCTGCCCATAGAGCGATGACCCTTGCTTCATCGAAAGGGTCATAAGCCCGGATAGAAAGTTCATCAATGGGCACAAACAGCCTCAATCAAATGGGAATGTTTGATAACCGCAGGAGAGTAGGTGCAGGATGAATCCTGCGGTCCAGGGCACTGCCCTGGTTAGGCGGCGTTCGGGAGGTCTACCGTCTCACCGGAGGCGGTCAGCAGCACGGGTCGCTTGTGGCCGTTCACCACATCGGCGTCCACCACGCATCGACTCACATCCGACAGCGATGGCATTTCATACATCACATCCAGCAAGGATCGCTCAATGATTGTACGGAGGCCTCGTGCGCCGGTCTTGTGCGTCATCGCCTCTTCTGCAGCGGCTTCCAACGCATCGTCTTTGAACGTAAGTTCAACGTTATCGAGGGTAAAGAGGTGCTGGAACTGCTTGATGACAGCGTTCTTTGGATCCGTCATAACCCGTATCAGGTCAGACTTGGTGAGGGCATTCAAGGCAACGACCACCGGGAACCGGCCCACCAACTCAGGGATGAAACCGAACTCCAAAAGGTCCTCGGCGACGACGTATTGGAGGATGTTGGCCTCATCAAACTCTTCGTTGCCTGACCTGCCATCGCGACGCAGCCCGATGTTTCGCTTGTCCTTGAGGACTCGCTTTTCCACCACCTGCTCAAGCCCATCAAACGCGCCGCCACAGACGAACAGGATGTTGTCTGTTTTGAACTGAATGAACTCCTGGTGCGGGTGCTTGCGGCCTCCCGCGGGCGGAATGGCAGCAGTGGTGCCCTCGATAATCTTAAGGAGACCTTGTTGGACCCCTTCTCCGGATACATCACGGGTGATGGAGGGGTTCGGCCCCTTCTTGGCGATCTTGTCTATCTCGTCGATGTACAGGATGCCGTGTTCTGCCTTGGCAATGTCCCATTCAGCGGCCTGGATAAGCCTGAGGAGGATGTGCTCAACGTCCTCGCCCACATACCCCGCCTCAGTCAGCGATGTCGCGTCAGCAATGGCCGAAGGGACATCTAGAATACGGGCAAGGGTCTGCGCAAGAAGCGTCTTGCCGCTGCCGGTAGGGCCAATAAGGAGAATGTTGCTCTTCTGCAGTTCAACTTCGGTCTGGGCCTTTGAAGCAGCCCAGATACGCTTGTAGTGGTTGTAGACGGCTACGCTGAGGACCTTCTTGGCCTGATCCTGCCCAATGACGTACTCGTCCAGCTTGTCATAGATGGTCTTGGGCGGTAGGAACTCGGCGCTGCGCTCGGTCGGTGCGGCCTCTTCTATCGCAGGGGCTGTTCCACTCTCTTCGCCCATGATCTGCTGACAGAGGATGACGCATTCATCGCAGATGAAGACCTTCTCCGGGCCAGCGACGAGGCGCTTGACCTCGCCCTGTGGCTTGGCACAGAAGGAACACTCGTATTCTTTACCGCTACCCTTTGATGTCATTCTGTGTCTCTCCCTCTGTCCACCCTTGCCCGATACGTGCTACTTGCTGTCCTTGCCGGCTGCCGGGGCCCTGGTAAGGATCTCATCAACCAGGCCATATTCCACGGCTTGCTCTGCGGTTAGGTAGAAGTCACGGTCTGTGTCCTTAGCAACCTGCTCATAGGACTGACCGGACTGCTCTGAGATGATCTGGCGAATCTTGTCCTGGGCTCGCAGGATCTCTCGGGCGGCAATCTCGATGTCTGTTGCCTGACCCTGTGCGCCACCCAAAGGCTGATGCATGTGGATCGTGGAGTTCGCCAGGGTATACCGCTTGCCCTTGGTGCCAGCGCAGAGGAGCACTGTGCCCATGCTGGCGGCAAGTCCTACGCAGATAGTGGACACGTCCGGGGCAATGAGGTTCATGGTGTCCAGGATGGCCAGACCGGAAGTGATGACACCGCCCGGGGAATTGATGTAGATGCTGATGTCCTTATCCGGGTCCTCTCGCTCCAAGTACAGGAGCTGCGCAATGATCAGGTTGGCCATCTGGTCACCCACTGGGGTGCCAAGGAAAATGATCCGCTCCCTAAGGAGAAGTGAGTAGATATCGAAAGAACGCTCGCCTCTGGAGCCGGTCTCAATGACCATGGGGATGATGTTCTCAGGCGCTGGCCCCATAATCTGGCCTGCAGCTTGAACCAGGTCTAGACTGCTGTATCTCTGTGACCGTGCCATACGTGTATCCTCCTGTTGATGATGAACCTCTGGGTTCTGGATAAATCAGAACTGATTAGGTGCTTGGTTCTTCTGTTTTCTCTTCGCTGGATGCTTCACTTGCCGCTGCGCTTGCTTTTGGCTTTGCCGCAGCCTTGGGCTTTGCAGCCGGCTCAGAGTTCTTTGCGATGCCGATGAGGTGTTCTACGGTTTGGCGAGATCGGATTGATCGGGCAATAGAGTCCCTGTTCTCCTGGTTCATGAACATCTCTCGGACTTGATCACCCTGCTCCCCTGAGGTCTCCACCATGATTTCGATCTCCGCTTCAATATCCTTATCAGAGGCTTCGATACCTTCGATCTGTGCGACCTCGCTGATGAGATAGGAGCGGCGAAGCTGCGTCTCTACCGTCTCGCGGGTCTCCTCGCGAAGCTCTTCCTCGGACTTCTTGGTCACGTCTATGTACTCTTCCAACGTGATGGCGCGACCCAGCCTGCGACCAATCGTCTCCTGAATCTCTTCAAGGTGATGGTCAATGGCGCGCTCAATGATGATCTTTGGAAGCTCTACAGAGCCAATGACCGCCAGTTCGTCCAGTACAAGGTCTTCGTACTCATGCTGGTCTTCGTGTTCCTTCTGGTCTTGTAGCTTCTGGCGTATGTCGTCCTTAAGGGCATCCAGCGTGTCAAAGCCCTCGCCTACACCCTTGGCGAACTCGTCGTCCAGATCCGGGAGCTTCTGCTCTTTGGTCTCTTTTACCGTTACGCTGAAATGGCACTCTTTGCCCGCCATACCCTCGCTCAGGTAATCCTCAGGGAACGTAAGGTCGAACTCACGTTTGTCGCCCGTGGCGATGCCGACCAGCGCCTCGCCGAATCCCGGGATGGGCATTGGCTCTTCACTGAGTACGAAGGGGCCGTCCTGCTGGTCCAACAGCGTTTCACCGTCTATGGTGCCCAACAAATCCATGGTTACCTGGTCACCCATCTGAGCAGGGCGTTCCACCGGTTCCCATAGCGCTGATTGCTTCTGAGTCTCCTCTAAAGCGTCGTTGATCTGTTCGTCAGTTACGGTGGGGGCTACCCACGGCACGCGGAGGGCGTTGTAGTCTCCCGTCTCTACCAATGGAGGTAGGGGAACGGTGGCCTTGATGATGACAGGCTCAGTCTCAATGAGTTCAACATCCGGCTGAGCGCCTGCTTCAATCTCTTCCTGTTCAATCGCTTTCGCGGTGACCTCTGGAATCATGAATTCCAGGGCTTCCTGAAGGAGCGATTCCCGTCCCACCATGCGCTCTACAACTGCGCGTGGTGCTTTACCCGGCCGGAATCCCGGGACTTTGACCTTCTGCCCAACGCGCTGGTACGCCCGTTGGAGATAGCTCTCCAAATCAGGCTCTTCCATCTCGATATTGAGCACAGTTTGACGCTGGTCTTCTTCTTCTCGTGTAACTTTCAAGGCTTCCTCGCTTGTGGGTTAACTTAAATTATAGCATAGGAATTTTGGGAATCGCAGAGTCTGGGCTGAGTGGACCCGTGGGCCTCGTCCCCTGATACCGCTACCCAAGATACACGGTGAGGTCAGCGTGTGGGAACACCACTTCCAACTCTCCCGCTAATTCGTCTTCAATTGTCACTGCATATGCAGACTTCGCCGCCGAGCCTTCACCGTGGGGGCAATCTTTCCCGGCTTCTTTCAACGGGCAGAGGTGGTTACCGGTCTGCCCATCCCAAAAACCAACGAACTTGAATGGATAGAACAACGTTTCTGCCACACCCCTGAGATCGCCAATGATCTCAGAGCCACGATATTCCGGGGGTGTTTCAAGCTTGACTTCAATGTGCGCCAGCAGTGAGCGACTATTCGTCCCGGAACCTGATTTAGGTGCAGGTGAGGTCATGCTCTGCTCCGCACTGCGGTCCAGATTCCTGAGGAAAAGATGACGGTGCCGGTGATCATTGCCACCCAACCAAAGGCGCTCAACAACCAGGTGGCTACCGGCGTGATAAGGAATATGCCGAAGAGAAAAATCACAAGCCCAACCGTAATGGAGCTGCCCGTTGTGATGTGAATCCTGGCTCTATGGGAACCGTTATCAATCGTCAAAGCTGCTCCATTCAACCAAACACTGCAAAAGAAGAGCTACTTGAATACCTGCGGCCACACAAGTGTACGGAGTGCGCTCTCAGGCTGTCAACGCAAGTTACTATCGTTTCGCTTGAAATATGATTATAATAATATAGAAGAGCGGGGAAGTTTCTTGGTATACTCATCGCCGCATGCGACTCAGAAATACGAGGCGTACTTATGAAGCTTGAGGAAAACGATATGACTGAATCCGAGTTCTCATATAGGCCCTTCGCATCCCAAGGGTTCTACCAGGTGGTCAATAAGCAACTTGTAGAGATGGTGGATTTCCACCCTGGACAGCGAGTTGTCGACCTTGCTTGTGGAACCGGGGCGGTCACGCGGCTCATTCTTGAGAAGCTAAGGGGCGCGAAGGAAAGCCTCGTCATCGGTATCGATTATTCAGCTACGGCCATACGCGAAGCGATGGCGCAGCTCAGTTCCTTCAAGGATGTAGCATTGGAGCTTATCCACAGCCGCGCAGAACAGCTTTCTGAAATCGTGAAGGAGCGAGTGGACGGCGTTGTGTTCTGCAACGGTATCCACATGGTTCCTGACAAGACGGAGTTGATGGGCGAAGTCGCCACCACTCTTCGACCTGGCGGAACGTTTGCGTTTAACACCACCTTCTTCAACGGCGCCATTCCTGAAGAGTCGGAACAGTTCTATCGTCGATGGATGTCCAAGTCCATTCGATCACTCAAGAAGAACCATGACCTGTTGCCCTCCCGTGACGTTGAGAAAGTTGCGGCGCGGGTTCAGCTCACAGTGGAAGAGTATGAAGACCTCCTTACGCGAAGCGGCTTCACCATAGAGCGAAAGGATTTGTGCCCAGCTCCAATGGACCTTGAAGGGTTCCTGGCTATCAGCAAATATGAGGCCTTCATTGAAGGTGCCATGCCCGGTGTACCGCTGAGTTTGGGATCAGAGTCACTACAGAACGGTGCACGATTGGCCTTTGAAGAGCTTCAGCTTAAGGATGTGCCCCGGAACTGGCTCACGGTGGTCGCCACCAAGAACTAGCAGGATTCAGCCTGCTCTTATATTCCTGACGGAAACAAACAAGTCCGCTCTACATGCTGGGGCGGACTTGTTTTTATGAAGAGAGGAACCGTACATGGCTACGATCAGCACGGAAAACGATGTGACTACCGTAGTGGTTGATGTTGGGACTGAACCGGACGATCAGGCTTCAGTGTTGTCGATGATGCAGGGGCTATCTCCGGTGTTCGCTCGACAGCCGGGGTTTGTATCGCTGAGCCTGCACCGGAGCGATGACGGGGCCAGAATCATGCAGTACATCCAGTGGAAGTCCCTTGAGGACCACTTCGCTTGCATGGCGAGTGACGACGTGGCAAAGTCCGGAGCTGCGTTCATGTCGCTTCTGAGTTCAGGCAAAGCGACAATGGACGTCAAAGTCTATGAGGTCATCTACTCGATAGAAGCCTAAGCTTTCGCCTTCTGCAAGTAGTCCTGGAGCGGCTGGATGGTGTACTGCACCCCGCCACCGCTAAGGACTTCCAGCGCGGTGCGGGCCGTGTCCAGCGATGTGAAGCACGGTATTCGACGTTCCACCGCAGCGCGCCTGATGTAGAAGCCGTCACGCATGGGCTGCTCCTGTCCACCGGACAGCGTATTAATCACAGCATCCACCAGTCCCTGTTGCACCACATCCACTACGTTCGGGCTGCCTTCCAGAAGCTTTGAGACCACTGTGACGTCGGTGACGCCAAGGGTGCGCATGTACTTCGCCGTACCCTCTGTGGCGTAGAGCTTGTGGCCCGTTTGGGCCAGCGCCTTGATGAGTGTCGTAGCGTCCTCTTTGTCCTTGTCGGAGATGCTGAGAAGCACTGCTCCGTCCGGCTTCAACAACATGTTCGATGCGATAAGCGCCTTGGCCATGGCGGCAGAGTACTCGTAGTCCACGCCCATGACCTCGCCTGTGGACTTCATTTCAGGCCCAAGGTGGGTATCCACCCCTGCCAGCTTGGACATGGAGAAGACCGGGGCTTTGACGGCAATCAGGTTCTGTTTGGGCCAGAGACCTGTCTCGTAGCCAAGCTCCTTGAGGGTGTGACCGAGCATCACCTTGGTGGCAAGCCTGACCATCGGCACGCCGGTGACTTTGCTGATGAAGGGTATCGTGCGACTGGCCCTTGGGTTGACCTCCAACACGTACACATCGGCAGGATGCTCATCACCAGGGCTTGCTGGACTGCGATAGTAGCCACCGCCCATAACGACGAACTGGATGTTCATGAGGCCTTTGATGCCCATGTTCCGTGCGATACGTATTGTGTACTCGGTGATAAGGTCTACTTCATCTGGGTTCAGCGTAACGCCTGGGTAGATGGCCATCGAATCGCCGCTGTGGACGCCGGCACGCTCCACGTGTTCCATAATGCCGGGTATGACCACCGTCTCGCCATCGCAGACTGCGTCGATCTCGCACTCTTTGCCTTCAAAGTACTTGTCCACTAGAACGGGCTTGTCCGGGCTGGCATCTATGCCTGCCTGCATGTACCGCCCCAGGTCTTCCGGCCCGTAGACCACCTCCATGCCGCGACCTCCAAGGACGTAGCTTGGGCGGACGATCACGGGATAGCCGATGACCTCAGCTACCTGCAGGGCTTCTTCTACGGTGACGATGGCAGCGCCGGGTGGTTGCGGAACGCCTATGCCCGCCATGAACGACTCGAACTTCCTGCGATCTGAAGCCGTGTCTATGGCCGCCGCAGTGGAACCGAGTATGGGCAGGCCCACCTGGTCAAGATACTGCGAGAGGTTGATGGCTGTCTGGCCGCCGAACTGCACCACCGATGCCGGGGCGTCGACGTTAGTGTCGCCACCCGTCTCGTTCTCAATGACATCGCGGACACTCTCAGAGTCCAGCGGTTCGAAATAGAGTCTGATGCTGGTATCGAAGTCGGTTGAGACGGTCTCCGGGTTGGAGTTCACCATGATGCTGCTGAGGCCGTATTCCTGAAGCGCCCAGGCGGCGTGAACAGAGCAGTAATCGAACTCGATGCCCTGACCGATTCGGATCGGGCCGCTGCCGATAACCAGCGCCTTTGGGCCGGGTAGGGGCAGAGCTTCGTTCTCCTGCTCGTAGGTGCTGTAGTAGTAGGGAGTGACCGCCTCGAACTCGGCTGCGCACGTGTCCACCATCTTGTAGACGGGTTTGATGCCCATCGAAAGGCGCAGGGCACGCACACGCTCCGGCAGCCCTTCAGCGATGCCAAAGGACGCAATCTGCACATCGGAGAAACCCAGACGCTTGGCGTCCCGTATGAGCTTGTAGTTCGGATGGTCCGTCTCAAGGAGCACGTGCTCCATCTCAACAATGCGCTCCATGGCCCGCAGGAACCATTTGTCCACGTGGGTGTGTGCCAGAAGTTCCTCTATCGATGCCCCTCTGCGCAGCGCAGCCATCAGAGCCCAGATGCGCTGGTCAGTGGCGGGGAACAGTGGGAGCTTGCGCCAGTCCTTCTCATCGCGCCATTCAGGAGCTTCCCACAGCAGCGATTGACTCCCTTGCTCCAGTGAGCGAACTGCTTTCTGTAGCGCAGCCTCGAAGGAGCGATCTATGGCCATGACCTCGCCAGTGGCCTTCATCTGTGTGTTAATCTCGCGGTCCCCGGCGGGGAACTTATCGAAGGGCCAGCGGGGTATCTTGACCACACAGTAGTCCAGCGCGGGCTCAAATGCGGCCATGGTCTTCTGCGTGACCGCGTTCGGTATCTCGTCGAGGCGTTTGCCCACGGCGATCTTGGCGGCCACCCTCGCGATGGGGTAGCCGGTGGCTTTAGATGCCAACGCCGACGATCTGCTGACGCGCGGGTTCACTTCGATGACGTAGTACTCAAGGTTGCTCTTTGGGCGTGCCGACTCCGGGAGGGAGGCGGCTACGTCCGGGTTGGGAGCCAGACAGAGTTGCACGTTGCATCCGCCCTCAATGCCCAGCTCTCGGATGATCTTGAGGCTGGCGGTGCGGAGCAGTTGATACTCCTTGTCGTTCAACGTCTGGGATGGTGCCACCACGATGCTATCGCCCGTGTGGACGCCCATCGGGTCAAGGTTCTCCATGTTGCAGACCGTGATGCAGGTATCGTTGGCGTCCCGCATCACCTCGTACTCAATCTCTTTCCAACCTTCAAGGGAGCGTTCCAGCAGCACCTGGTTGATGGGGCTGGCGGCGATGCCTGCTCGGACACCTTCCTCAAACTCGTCTTCCGTCCTGACCACGCCGCCGCCTGTACCGCCCAGTGTGTAGGCAGGCCTGACCACTAGCGGGAGACCCAGTTCGGCTTTCACCTGCATGGCTTCTTCCATATTGGTGACGGTGCCGCTTGGTGGCACTGGCTCCCCGATGTTCAGCAGGAGTTGCCTGAAGAGGTCACGGTCCTCCGCGTTACGGATGGCTTCCAGCGGCGTGCCAAGCAGCCTGACGTTGTACTTTCCCAGGATTCCAAGATCGGCGAGCTGCACGGCAAGATTGAGGCCCGTCTGCCCACCCAGCGTAGGCAGGATGCCATCGGGAAGTTCCTTGGCGATGATGCGCTCCAGCGATTCCGGTGTCAGCGGCTCTATGTAGATGACGTCGGCAATCTCTTCGTCGGTCATGATCGTGGCAGGATTCGAGTTGACCAGCACGGTGGTGACACCCTCCTCTCGGAGGGCTTTGCACGCCTGTGTTCCGGCGTAATCGAACTCCGCCGCCTGACCTATCACGATAGGCCCACTGCCGATGACCAGGACTTTCTTGGGGGTGTTAGGCATTGGTTGAAATCATCTCCATAAATTCACCAAAGATGTACTCGTTGTCGCGGGGGCCGGGTGATGCTTCCGAGTGGTACTGGATGGTTAGGATGGGGTACGACTTGTGTCGCAGGCCCTCCACTGTTCCATCGTTCAGGTTCACGTGACTGACTTCAAGGTCGGATGGCAGGCCATCGGCGTCCACGGCGTACCCGTGGTTCTGCGCGGTAATGTGCACCTTGCCGGTCCGTAGCTCCTTGACCGGGTGGTTGGCGCCGCGATGCCCGAATTTGAGCTTGTACGTGTTTGCGCCCATCGCCCTTGCCAGCACTTGATGTCCCAGGCAGATGCCCATGATGGGCACTCGACCGATGAGCCCTTTGGCTGTAGCTACGCCATAATCAAGGTGGACAGGGTCGCCGGGGCCTGGCGAAAGCAGCACGCCGTCGGGTTTCAGGGCAAGAACGTCTTCAGCCGTCGCACTCGCAGGGGCGGCGATGACCTCAAAGCCGCTCCGCTCCAGGATGCGCAGGATGTTGAACTTCACCCCGTAGTCCGTGACGACGATGCGCTTCCTCACGCCGGTCTCACGGTTAGGGTCAAGGGCTTTTGCAGCCCCGTCCCAGAGGTAGGTCGATTCCGCCGTGACTTGCTGAACGAAGTCCGTCGTGCCGTACTGTGGGCCGCGTTGCAGTTGCGTCAGGGCTTCCTGTGGCGATATCCCAACAGCCACTGCGCCCATCATTACGCCTTGGAGGCGCAATCGACGGGTCAGTGCACGTGTGTCTATACCGCTAATGCCGGGCACATCCTGCGATGCCAGGTATTCATGCAACGTCTGCTCGCTGAGTGCGTGGCTCGGGGTCGGCGAGTGGCCTCGCACTACGAAGCCTGCCACCTGTATCTGCCTCGACTCAACATCGCCGGGGTTGATGCCGTAGTTGCCCTGCAGTGGATACGTCGGTACCACGATCTGCCCGGCAAAGGACGGATCTGTCAGCATCTCCTGGTAGCCGGTCATGGAGGTGGTGAACACCACCTCGCCGTAGGACGCTATGGTTGCGCCAAAGGACTCGCCCTCGTAGATCGTGCCGTCCTCAAGTACCAGGTAGACTGGCTCCGTCATGAACTGGCCTCCTGCCGCTTGGTGCGCAGGGCGAGGGCATAGGCAGTTCGCCATGCCAGGAGTATCACCAGGTTGGTGAGCATGGTAACGATGATGAAAGAGACTTCCAGACCGTGGCCTATAACGATGTAGCGTGCTATCAGGCCGATGATTGCCGCGATGGGCCACGCTATGACTACTCGTTGAATGATTGCTGTCAGGTTGCCCGCGACTTCTGGCCGGAACGCCCCCAGCGCGCCGCCCACTACTAACCAGGATATGGTGAGCGGTATGGCGTTCCGGGCCCAGCCCGTCAGTTCTATCCCCTCATGGCTGCTGAGACCCAGTAGCACAAAGAGGGTGATCGCGATGGCATCGCCGCCTATGAGTGTTGGGTTAGGCTTCATGCGCTGTCCTTTGTTGCTTCATGTACCAGCCGTCCACCCACGATGGTCTTCATTACCAGCCCCTTGAGGGTGATGCCGTCCACGGGGGTGTTGCGACCCTTCGAGGCGAACGTTGAGCTATCTACTACCCACTCGGCGTCGGGGTCGAGCACCGTGACGTCGCCGGAAGCGCCTGGCTTCAATGTGCCGATGTCTGATTGGTATGCCTCACCGAGCACTCGCGCGGGACCCGCCGTCAGCCGTTCGATGGCCGTTGGTAGGTCGATATCGCCACGTTCAACCAGACCGTTGACCAGCCCGAAGGCCGTCTCCAACCCGGAGATCCCGAAAGCCGCTTCCTGCATGGTGCAAGCCTTGTCGGTAGACGTGTGTGGCGCGTGGTCGGTTGCAATGGCGTCGATGATGCCGTCCCGCAGCCCTGCGGCTAGCGCTTCGGTGTCGTCCTCCGTACGCAGCGGCGGGTTCACCTTGGCGCGGGTGTCGTAAGCCGCGTTGGTGAGGGGTGCGAACTTGTCGGGTGCTGTGAGTTCACCGGTGCCTTCCTCGATAGTTCCCAACGCCCATTCTTCGGTGAGTATCAGGTGGTGGGGCGTGACTTCCGCCGTTACAGGAAGGCCACGCTCTTTGGCGCGTCGTACCAGCTCCAGCGTTCCAGCCGTGCTGATGTGCGCCACATGCAACCGACCGCCTGTGAGGGCGACAAGCTCAATGTCCCGCGCAACCATGTTCTCTTCAGCCGCTGCGGGTTGGCCCGGCAGTCCGAGTCGACTCGCTACCCAACCTTCGTGGAGGACGCCGTCCTTGGCCAGTGATGGTTCTTCGCAGTGGTTGATGACTGGCAGCCAGGTGGTGGTGCTGTAGCTGAGTGCGTTACGCATCAACCCGGCGTCGGCAATCGGCGACCCATCGTCGCTGAATCCTATCGCGCCGGCAGCGGCAAGTTCGGCCATGTCTGCCAGTTCCTTGCCTTTGCGACCTCGTGTCGCACAGCCGATAGGGAGCACACGAGCCAAATTAGCTTGTTTCGCTGCGTCCAACACCTGTCGGATGACCGCAGCGTTGTCCATTGGAGGATCGGTGTTGGGCATGGCGCAGATGGTGGTGAATCCACCACGTACCGCCGCCAATGACCCCGTGGCCACGGTCTCTTTGTCTTCCTGGCCAGGCTCACGCAGGTGCACATGCAGGTCTATGAAGCCTGGCGTGACCACAAGCCCTGTAGCATCGATGATCGTGCAGTCTTTCGGCGGGTTATCGACGACCGCTCCTGCGGACACCACTTTGCCGTCGGTGATAAGCACATCGCCGATAGCGTCCAGACCCTGGGACGGGTCGATTACTCGACCACCCTTGATAAGCGTTGAATCAGCCATTGAGCCCTCCTTGGGGTGTGGCCATGAGTAGCAGCAGCGCCATGCGCACCGCCAGACCGTTGGTTACCTGTGTCTCTACCGCGGACTGGAGCCCGTGGGCTACTTCTGGGCTTATCTCAACCCCTTCGTTCATGGGGCCGGGGTGCATGACCAGCGCGTTCGGGGCCAAGCGACTGAGTCGTTCGTCGTTCACCTGCCACTGTTGTGCGTATTCGCGAAGGCTTGGCAGCAGACCCGCGTCCTGACGTTCCTTCTGGATGCGTAGCGGCATGACGATGTCGGCGTCGCGCATCGCTTCTTCGATGTCCTGTTCAACTTGCACTGAGGCGAAGGGGTGTCCCGGCGTCTCCGTGCGACCCTTGAGCAGATCCCAGGGCATGAGTGTCGGCGGGCCGCAGAGTACCGGAATCGCTCCTACCTTGCAGAGACCCCAGAGGTCAGAGCGGGCGACGCGACTGTGCGATATATCGCCGACAATCAACACCTTGCGGCCTTTCAGGCTCCCCAGATGCTCCTGCATGGTGAAGAGGTCAAGGAGTGCTTGCGTGGGGTGTGCGTGGGCACCATCTCCTGCGTTGATGACGGTGGTGCGTGTCAGGTTCCGTGCTGCGAAGTACGGCGCGCCTGAGTGACCGTGTCGTATCACCAGCAGGTCGGCTGCTGTGGCTTGTAGCGTCAGCACTGTGTCCAGTAGCGATTCGCCCTTCTCGGCGCTGCTGCCGCTTGCCGACAAGTTGATGACGTCTGCTGAAAGCAGCTTGCCCGCCGCCTCAAACGACACACGAGTGCGCGTGCTAGCCTCGTAGAACAGGGTGACGATGGTGCGACCCCTCAGGGTAGGGACCTTTTTGACATCCCGTTGCACAATAGCCTTCATTGCGCTGGCTGAGTGCAAAACCGTGGCGATCTCATCTGTGCTGACATCGTCCAGATCAAGCAGGTGACGGTGTTGCCAGGGGGATGTGGGAACCGGTGAAGGCGCCGCTTCAGCTTCTGCTGTGGCGGTCAATGGTTCCTCTTCAACTGTTCGTGTGGTTGCCATGATTACCTCCCAACCTCCGATGTCGCTTGCGGGTTTGCGGTGTCCGGCAGAATGACGACCTCGTCCTTGCCATCGGTCTCAGACACGCGTACCTGGATATCCTCTGAAAGGGCACTGGGGATGTTCTTCCCCACGTAATCGGCGCGTATCGGCAGTTCCCTGTGGCCGCGGTCGATGAGCGCTGCAAGCTGGATGTTCTTTGGCCGCCCCAGGTCTATAACGGCGTCCATCGCAGCTCTGGCAGTGCGTCCTGTGAACAACACATCGTCGACGAGCACCACCCGCATTCCACCAACGGGCACCGGCAGTTCGGTTGCTTCCAGCGCCAGAGGGCCGCGTAGGTGGACATCGTCGCGGTAGAGGGTGATGTCCAAAGAACCCACGGGGACGGTCTCGCCTTCAAACGACGTTATCAACTCAGCAAGTCGGTGGGCAATGGGTACACCTCTGGTTCGCACACCCAGCAACAACAGTTCCCTCGCCCCGCCGTTGTGTTCCAGGATTTCGTGGGCGATTCTGGTCAACGCCCTGCGCATCTCCTGGCCCGTCATGATGGATTTTTCCTGTTGCGCCATCTTGTGTCCTTTTCTAGGTCGCTTAGCCGGTGAGGTTGTGGAAAGAGGCATTAAAAAAACCTCTTACCCATTCTGGCAAGAGGCTCCAAGGAGACCATGACTGCCTATTGCAGTATCACTGCGGTACAGTCATCAGGTGTGGAGCGCCTTGCCAGCCTCTCTGGGCTGTTCTTAAAGGCTCCCTCCCTATCTAGGAAGGGTGGACCACCCGGAACTTGATTCAGTTGTTACTTCTTGAGCGTATCACACCCCCAGACGCTGGAGCAAGGATATCCAATGCGATTTCACGTCAAAATTGACCGATAAATGACATTGGCCTCGGCCTGAGCGGATGGTATCATTGCGGCGCCAATGAACCAACGACCTATCATCATCTCTGTCATCGGTGGCAGTAATGCCGCCCCAAAAGACTTGGAGGTCGCCTATGAGGTCGGCCTTGAGCTGGCTAAGCGCGGGGCCATAGTCCTGTGTGGCGGGCTAACGGGTGTGATGGAGGCTGTCTGTAAGGGTGCTAAAGAGGGCGGCGGCACCACCATAGGCATCATGCCTGGCAACAGCGCAGCGGAAGCCAACCAGTACGTCGACATCGCTATACCCACCGGCCTTGGCTATGCGAGGAACGCCATTGTAGCCAGGGCTGGCAGCGCAATCATCGCGATTGACGGTGCGTACGGCACGCTGTCCGAGATAGGCCATGGTCTTGGCGACGGCACACCGATCGTGGGGCTGAACACCTGGCAGTTCACTATCGATGGGAAGGTGGACACCACCATCGATAAAGCGGAAAGCCCGCTTGAAGCAGTAGAGAAGGCGCTGGAGTACGCAAAGGCGCGATAACACTAACGATAAATCGGAGTTTTGCATGACGGCATCGGCCACGATAGTAGAAGTTAAAGGACGAGAGATTCTGGATTCCCGTGGCAACCCCACCGTAGAGGTAGACGTCCGACTATCAGACGGCGCGTTCGGTAGCGCTGGGGTACCTTCCGGCGCAAGCACGGGTCGCTACGAGGCTGTGGAGCTTCGTGACGGCGATAAAGCTCGCTACGGCGGCACCGGGGTCAGCAAAGCTGTAGCCAATGTGAATAACCAGCTTGCCGCAGCGTTGAAGGGGCTTTCTCCCTTCGATCAAGCGGCCATCGATAACCGCATGCGTGAGGTGGATGGCACGCCCGACAAGTCGTCAATGGGCGCCAACGCAATCCTCGGCGTATCGCTCGCCGTGGCCCACGCGGCAGCAGCCTCCAAGGGTGTTCCACTCTACAAGCATCTGGGAACCGGCAATACGTTGCCCGTCCCGATGTTGAACATCCTGAACGGTGGCAAACACGCCCAGGACTCAACGGACATTCAGGAGTTCATGGTTGTACCCGCAGGCGCCCGCAGCTTCCCTGAAGCCCTGCGTGCAGGGGCAGAGATATACCAGTCGTTGAAGAAGCTTCTCAGCAAAGGCGGCCACGGGACTGCTGTGGGTGATGAAGGCGGGTTCGCGCCCTCGTCACTGACCAACCGGCAGGCCCTAGAAGTGGTGCATGAAGCAATCGCAGTGGCGGGCTACAAACCCGGCGTCGACGTGTTCCTTGCGCTGGACCCTGCTGCCTCCGAACTCTATGAGGATGGCAAGTACGTGCTGGCCCGCGAGGGCGCATCGTTGTCGTCAGAGGAGATGGTTGAGTTCTGGGCTGGTCTCTGCAACGACTTCCCTATCATCAGCATCGAAGACGGTATGGCGGAAGACGATTGGGAGGGTTGGTCTGCAATGACGGCTCGATTAGGCGACAAGATACAGATTGTGGGCGATGACCTTCTGACGACCAACACCCAGCGTATTCAGAAGGGCATCGATACATCTGCAGCCAACTCTGTGCTCATCAAGCTGAACCAGATCGGCACATTGACTGAGACGCTGGAGGCCATCGGCATGGCGTCGGCGGCAGGCTGGACCAGCGTGATCAGCCATCGCTCGGGCGAGACGGAAGATACGACGATTGCTGACCTGGTAGTGGCGACCAACGCCGGGCAGATAAAGACCGGCGCGCCGGCACGCTCGGAACGCGTGGCCAAGTACAACCGACTTCTTCGCATCGCTGAGGAGCTAGGGTCGTCGGCTCAGTACCCAGGCATGAAGGCATTTAAACGATAAATCATCGACGTTCGACCATATCGAACTAGAACAAAAACGGAGGGACAACATGGCAACAAAGGTTGGCATCAACGGGTTCGGCCGCATCGGGCGACAGGTCTTCAAAGCGATTCTGGACAGGCATCCTGGGGAGTTGGAAGTTGTGGCCATCAATGACCTGACGGACCCGGCCACCAACGCCCACCTGCTGAAGTACGACACCAACTACGGTCGCTTTCCCGGAACGGTAGAGGTCAACGGGGCCGACCTGGTTGTGAACGGGAAGGCACTGAAGGTCTTTTCAGAGCGTGATCCTGGCCAGATTCCTTGGGGCGATGTCGGTGTAGAGATCGTGGTGGAATCCACAGGTTTCTTCACGGCGGCGGAAAAGGCGTCCGCCCACATCCGCGATACGGTCAAGAAGGTGATTATCTCTGCACCGGCGACGGGTGAGGATATGACCATTGTCTTGGGCGTCAACGGTGACAAGTACGACCCTGCAAAGCACAACGTCCTCTCCAACGCGTCATGCACAACGAACTGCGTTGCGCCGATGGCGAAGATCCTGAACGATACGTTCGGCATCGAGAAGGCGTTGATGTCGACGGTACACGCGTACACCAACGACCAACGTATCCTCGACACGGTGCACTCAGACCTGCGACGTTCCCGTGCCGCTGCTGAGAACATCATCCCGACGACTACCGGCGCTGCTCGAGCGGTCGGCATCGTGCTGCCGGAGTTGAATGGCAAGATCCACGGCTTGGCCTATCGCGTGCCCGTGGCCACCGGCTCCATCATCGACCTGACGGCCACGCTGAACAAAGATGCCTCCGTGGAGGACATCAACGCCGCGTTCAAGAAGGCCGCAGACGGCCCCATGAAGGGCATCCTGCAGTACTGCGATGAGCCTCTGGTGAGTTCAGACTTCAAGGAAGACCCGCATTCCTGCACCTACGATTCCGGCATTACGCTGTCGCTGGGCGGCAACATGGTGAAGGTGATGGGCTGGTACGACAACGAGTGGGGTTACTCCTGCCGCACGTCTGACCTGTGCGCCTTCCTCGCCGAAAAGGGCCTGTAGCCAGGGCTAGGCCCTGGACCCACGTGACCTGACGGTTACCTAAGAGAGTTGAGAAAATAAAGACAGGACTCCCATATGGGAGTCCTGTTCTTTTGCGGCAATCCCCTCGCTTGCCCTACGCGTATCTGCATTGAGGGGCGGGCTCCTACGTGGCTACAAGCTGGGCCTGCTACAATGACGCACGATGGCAGACGCGGACACATCACAGAACGCACACCTGGCACCGCCTAGCTGGACGACAGTCCAGTCCTGGGCAAATAAAGCTGCGTTGCCGTTGCTTCTGGTTCTTGCCCTGGCAATGCGTCTCTACGGCATAAACTGGGACGGCGGCTTCCTCTTCCACCCTGACGAGCGTGCCATCCTCATGAACACCAACGACCTCGCGTGGCCGTCCATCACCAACCTCGGCGTGCTGTTCAACATCGATGGGAGCCCCCTGAACCCGCGATGGTTCCCCTACGGTAGCTTTCCGCTCTACGTCTTGAAGTTTGTGGACGCACTCATATCCCCGTTCAACGACCTTGGCCTTGTTGGGTTGAGTCGGGTGGGCCGCACGCTGTCGGCCCTGGCCGATGTCGCCACAATCTACGTCGTCTACCTCCTTGCCCGCAAGCTGTTCGATAGGCGTGTGGGCCTGCTTGCAGCGACGTTCACTACGCTGGCGGTCATCCACATCCAGCTAAGTCACTTCTTCGCCGTCGACACGTTCCAGACCCTGTTCGCCGTCACGTCCGTGTACTTCATGGTGCGTGTTGCTCTGGAAGGTCGACTTCGCTATTCACTGCTGGCTGGCGTGTTCGTTGCCCTGGCGCTGGCCACCAAGGTCAGTTCCATGCCGCTGCTCGCACCGTTGGTCATGGCCCATGTATTCTCGGCGTTACGCCAAGCACCCATCGCTTCCATCTCGTCGGTTCGAGTCCCCTCCGAATGGTGGGTTGCCGGGCGACGCCTGTTGTACGCCGGGCTTACCGTTGCGGGCGTGTTCTTCATCGCAGAACCCTACGCCATCCTGGATTTTGACCGGTTCTGGGCCGACGTGACGGAGCAGAGCGAGATGGTTCGCCGCATCCGCGATTACCCGTATACACGGCAGTACGTGGACACCACGGCGTACATCTACCAGATAAAGCAGCTTGCTCTCTTCGGCCTGGGATTGCCGCTGGGCCTGATCGCGTGGACAGGCCTTGGTTACGGAGTCTATGCAGCCATCAAGCGACGCAGCGCCGTAGTAGGAGTCGTGCTGTTTTTTGTCGTGCCGTCCTTCTTCATAACCGGTTCGTTCGATGTGAAATTCTTGCGGTATATGCTGCCCATCACACCCTTCCTCCTCATCCTTGGGTCAGGGATGCTTGTAGCGGGCCTCGACGGGATTCGTGCCCGACGCAGCGGCCTAGCTCCGTTGGCCCTAGCGTCCATCGGTGGGGTTGTGGCCCTCACAGCGTTCTACGCCTTCAGCTACCTCACAATCTACTCCTCGCCCCACACGGCTGTTCGAGCGTCGACATGGCTCAACGCCAACGCGCCGGAGGGTTCGCTGATTCTGAAGGAGCACTGGGAGGAGGGGCTGCCCGACCTCTGGACCTTCGAGCGACGAGAGTTGCCGATGTACAACCCGGACGGACGGGAGAAGCTGGAAGCGGTGGCATCCGAGCTTGCTGAAGCCGAGTACCTGACCTTCTACAGCAGTCGATTATTCGGCACTATCCCCCGACTGCCTGACGATTACCCCATCCCTTACGCCATGACAAAGGCCTTCTACCCGCTGCTGTTCGATGGCGACCTTGGTTACGAGCTTGTGCGAGTCGAACAGCAGTATCCGTCGTTCCTTGGCGTGTCGTTCGTGAACGATGTGTTCGGTCGACCTGGCCTGACGCCGCCGGAACCGTTGCAGGGAAGCAGCCCCGGCGCCATCAGCATCGATATGGGTTTCGCTGACGAGAGTTTCAGCGTGTACGACCACCCCCAAGTCCTCATTTTCCAGAACACAGGGAGGTTCTCTAGAGGGCGGCTGGCGACGCTACTGGCTTCGGCTCAGCAACCGGTAATCGGCTTCGACCTCATGCTGGCCCCGGAAGACGAGCGTGAATCGCAGCAGGCCGGTGGCACAATAAGCAACATCACTCCCAGCGATGGCCTGGGCGCGCGATTCCCCTTGCCGGTCTGGCTCCTGGCGATGTATCTGGGGGCGATAGCCACACTGCCAATCGGCCTCATGGTGTTCAGAGCATTGCCTGACCGTGGGTACTTGCTGGCCCGCCCTCTTGGCCTGCTGATGTTGGCTTACATTCCCTGGATGCTGGCAAGCCTGAAGTGGATGAGCTTCGGTCAGGGAAGCATCACATTGGGGTTCCTGTTGCTCTTCGCCATCTCAAGCTGGCTCACGTACAGGTTCCGCGATGAGCTTTGGGACTTTGTTCGACAGCGGTGGCGATTGCTTCTAGGCCAGGAGGTGCTGTTCCTTGGGGCATTCCTCATCTTCGTGGCGATACGGGCGGCCAACCCTGACCTGTGGCATCCCTTCCGTGGGGGCGAGAAGCCGATGGACTTCGCGTATCTGAACGCCGTGGTGCGTTCTACGACCATGCCGCCCTTCGATCCCTGGTTCGCCGGAGGGTCGTTGAACTACTACTACTTTGGGCAGTTCATGATTGCCACTGTGGTCAAAGCAACCGGCATCCCCACGGCCATCGCCTACAACCTGGCAGTGCCTATGGTGTTCGCACTGGTAGTGGGCGCTGCGTTCTCCCTTGGGTATAACATCGCCGAGGGTGCACGCCGTGCGATCCGGAGCGTCCGCAACATACCTGTTTGGAGCCCACTCGTTGCGGGTGGAGCTGCCCTGCTCTTCATGGTGGTGTTCAGCAACCTGGACGGCGGCGTGCAGGTGTTCCAGGGACAGATAGGTAACTTCGATTTCTGGGGTCCCACGCGGATGCTGGCCCCGGACCCTCCAGGGTTTGAAATTACGGAGTTCCCATTCTTCACCTTCCTCTTCGCTGACCTCCATGCACACATGCTGGCGATGCCCCTGGGGCTGCTGGCCATCGGCCTTTCGCTCAACACCTTGTTGCTGTCGCGACGTGGTGCCGGGGGTGCAGCATTCTTCGCCTCGCTTGGCCTGCTGTCGCTGACGGTCGGCGCGTTGTGGGCCACAAACGCCTGGGACTTCCCAACATACCTTGGTATTGGCGCAGTGTCCCTCGCGCTTGGCCAGTACCTCCGGGAGCGTCGGGTCGATTTGAAAACATTCTACAGAGCGACAGGGTTCGTCGCGTTGTTCGGCATGCTAGCAGTCCTCTTCTGGCTGCCCTACCACCTGCGACTCGAAAACGGATTTGAGGGTATAGGCCTTACCCCGGTGCGGACGAACCTGTGGCAGTACCTTGTGATTCATGGCCTGTTCGTGTTCCTGGTGCTGACATTGCTCATCACTGAACTTCCGCGTACACCGTGGAATTGGTTCAGGAACGCAAGCGAGTCGCAGCGATGGCAGGTGGCTGCGATGGGTGGCGGAGCCCTGACGTTGGCGTTAGCGTTGGCACTGCTTGGCTACAGCACCATCGTGGGGCTTGGCGGCATGCTCATTATTGCGTTGGTACTGTTCGCCCGAAGAACCACGCCCTGGCCATGGTCGCAACGTGGGCAATCGACTCCTGAGTCTGACGGCGCGCCTTTCCACCTGTTGCCACTGGGTCTGCTGGCAACGGCCCTGGCCCTTGGCATCGCAGTGGACATCGTGGTGGTCAAGGGCGACATCGAGCGCATGAACACGGTGTTCAAGTCCTACCTGCAGGCGTGGATATTCTTGTCGTTGGCAGGGGCGTACGCCCTCTGGTACCTGGGTTTTGTGAAGGGTTTCTTCCTACGCATCAGAATTGCCAAGGGCGTCTGGCTCACGGGGTTGGCGCTCCTGGTGGCAAGCTCTGCGGTGTACCCCGTCCTTGGCACCAGGGTTCGGCTTGCCGACCGTTTTGACACCAGCACCTTCACCTTGGATGGCACGGCGTTTATGGAGACGGCATTGTACACGGACGATAAGGGCACCGTGACGTTCAAGTGGGACTTGGAGGCCATCGAGTGGATGCAGGAGAACGTGCAGGGTTCGCCGGTGATCGTCGAGGGTCGAACGCCGTTGTATCGATGGGGTGGTCGGGTATCCATCTACACAGGGCTACCAACAATCCTGGGCTGGGACTGGCACCA
>Ga0114996_10000258_pt1 | contig 74024 bp, 67 predicted proteins | sample ArcticOcean_MG_C_4_FD_87039 | JGI IMG/M metagenome (GOLD analysis project Ga0114996, IMG submission 87039) | Marine microbial communities from western Arctic Ocean - ArcticOcean_MG_CB4_134 | ecosystem: Environmental > Aquatic > Marine > Oceanic | place: Arctic Ocean: Canada Basin | collected...
AGTACTCCCACGGTTATTGTCACTGCCACGGTGACAGCCACGTTAGTCCCGACTCCTACGGCTACGCCAATGCCAACGCCAACGCCAACGCCAACGCCATTGCCAACGCCATTGCCAACACCCATGAACACGCCATCCGGACAAGTGTTTCCGCTCATGCCAAATCAATTTTCCGGTACCGTCACCATTGGTGGTCAGCCAGCCACCGACGGGACATTTGTGGAGGCAAGGGTAATGTGGTGGCGCTCCGATACGACGCAGAGCGAGGGCAAGGTCTGGAATGGAAGCTATAACATCATCAGCGTGAAACCAAACGACTGGGCGCTGGAGGGTGAGATAATTACCTTCCATATTGGGGACTTGCAGGCGGAGCAGACATCCCGGTACAACGGCAGGGCGTTTTTGGTGTCGACCATCAATCTGACTTTTCCGTAAAGTGGCAACACCCATCGGGGCCTATTCCAGGCCCAGCAGCTTCTTCACTTTCTCATCCTGACGTGCCCACTCTAGGTCATTGTCGGTCTGCCACAACTCCCTGGTGATTTTATCCAGTTTTATAGCCTGCGTCATGTTAGCCACGTACGATTCTATGTCATGTTGCAAAGAGTACTTGAACTCTAGGTTGTAGTAAACGTGGGTGTCCTTAGGACACAGGCGAACTGCCTCGTTGAAGTCTGAAAGGGCCTTCTCAGACTGCCCGAAATGTGTGTAGGATACCCCACGGTTGTAGTACGCCTCATGGAAATGCTGACGCAGGCTCAGTGCTTTGGTGAAGTCTGATATAGACTTCTGGTACTTCTCTAAGTGTTCATTGGATAATCCTAGGTTGTGGTATGTCTCTGGGTTGTCAGACGGCAAACTTAGAGTCTAGGTGTAGCGGTTAGTAGCTTCTTGGTAGTCACAGCTGTGGTAATAAGCGTTGTGACGCATAAAATGGTCTTCTTGCGACAAGGTCACAGGGTTCAAGTCTTGGGATTGGGTCAGGATTCTTAGCTGTGCCGCCATCCTCTTTGATCAGGCCCATCCACAGGATGCTGTAGTAACCGCCGTTTGGGTCTAGGGACGCCTAGTAGCGGAAATAAATGTTGACACATTCTTTGCAAATTGCTAACCTTGGGAGGTCTTTTCGAAGGGAGATAGCGTGACAACTACCGATGTTCTTCAAAAAGCGCGGCTGGATGGCAGGACTCTGCTCACCGAGGTTGAGTCTAAGGAACTGATACGGGAGTCTGGCATACCCGTGGTGGAAACCCGGCTGGCCCGCTCAAAGTCTGAGGCTGCCAGGATGGCTCAGGAGATGGGCCTACCCTCAGTTCTCAAGATAATATCGCCGGACGTTGTACACAAAAGCGACGTTGGAGGTGTCAAGGTTGGGCTTGAGAGCGTGAGCCAGGTGAAGACGGCGTACGACTCCATACTCTCTTCGACCAGGGCTGCCGTACCTTCGGCATCTATACTCGGTGTGTCGGTGCAGAAAATGGCACAACCAGGAGTCGAGGTAATCATAGGAGCTACCAAAGACCCTCAATTTGGACAGGTCATCCTATTTGGACTCGGAGGAGTCCTTGTGGAGATACTCAAGGACGTATCCATGCGCCTTGTGCCACTGACAGGCAGGGACGCCCGCATGATGATAAGGGAGATAAAGAGCCTGCCCCTTCTTCAGGGCTATCGCCAGTATCCTCCATGCGACTTAGACAGCCTGGAAAAGGCGATATTGAATCTATCACAGTTCCTGGAGAAGTACCCTGACATAAAGGAACTGGACCTCAATCCTGTATTGTGCTATCCAGAGGGGCTTGTTGCCGTTGATGCGCGTGTTGTTCTGGATGAGCCAAGCCCTACCTTGTAGCCCTTTGCCGTAGTCCTTTGTTGGAGGGATCATGGGCCTGGAATTAGATTACATCTTTCATCCCCGTTCCATAGCGGTAGCTGGCGCATCCGAGTCCCCAGAAAAGTTCGGACACACCTACTTCAAGAATATCCTTGAGAATTTCTCAGGGAATGTGTATCCCATAAACGCCAGAGCCACAGAAATTCTGGGAGTCCCAACCTACAAATCTGTTCGTGATATTCCAGGTGATGTGGACTACGTTGTCTCGGCTGTTCCCAACCGCGATGCCATTGATCTGGTCAATGACTGTGTTAGCAAGGGAGTCAAGGCTCTTCATTTTTTCACAGCTCGTTTCAGTGAGAGCGGCTCCGAGGAAGGGGCACAGATGGAGAGAGATATGCTCTCGCGTGCAAGGGCCGGAGGTATGCGTATCCTGGGCCCGAACTGCATGGGCCTCTACTATCCCAAGGAAGGAATAGCATGGGGTAGGGATTTTCCGTGGGAACACGGGAGTGTGGGGATCATCTCTCAGAGCGGAGGAAATGCTGGGGAGATAATTTCCGTGGGGGCCAGCCGCGGTCTTCGTTTCAGCAAAGTAATCAGCTACGGTAATGCCCTTGACTTGAACGAGGCCGATCTGATCGAGTACCTTGCTGACGACCCTGAGACGGAGATAATAGGCGGGTATATAGAGGGGGTGAGGGACGGCCCTCGCTTTGTTAAGGCGCTACGCTACGCCTCCAGCCGCAAGCCGGTTGTCTTTTTAAAAGGAGGCAGAACTCAATCTGGAACGAGCATGGCTTCCTCACACACGGGCGCTCTGGCCGGCGCACAGGAGGTGTGGGATGCTATGTGCCGTCAGATGGGGGTTATCAACGCATTCAGCATGGAAGAGCTTCTGGATACCATCATAGCTCTCACCAGGATGCCACCTGCTACTGGTACAAACCTACTTGTGGGAGGAGGTACAGGAGGCAAAGGGGTGATGTCCGCGGATGAGTGCGAAGAGGAAGGACTTTACCTGCTACCCATACCAGGCGAAGTGCGTGATGAGCTTATCAGCAATGACCCATTCTTTGGGGCCTGGGTGACAAACCCCGTGGATGGGTCAATCATGGGAGGGAGTAAGCTGACGCCACACGAAGTGATAACGCTCATAGCAAAGAACCCTAGCTACGATGCTGTAATCAACGGCATCAGTCCAAGTGTGTCCACAAATGGAAGCGCTTCCGCGGCACCAACAAGGGCCGCACGCATGTTGGAGCACACCGCCGACCTTGCCAACAACCAGGGTAAGCCTGTGGCACTGGTGATAGCAGACTTTACTTCTGAGAATCAGCGTTTGTTGGAAGCTACGCTGGAACTCCGTCGACAATGCGTAAAAGACGGCTTTGCCGTATTTCCCACAATAAGCCGTGCGGCCAGGGCCATCAAACGACTTGTGGACTACTACCGCTGGCGTGAAGAAACAGACTAGGGCCGGACATTCCAGAACACACAACAAGCAGCTGCTCTGGCTACCTAGATGGGTCAGTTGCACGCCATTTGTCGTGTTGCAGTCGCTCCCTCAGCGCCACTCCAACCTCGACAGTGACTAAGAGTCCAACCGCGGTCAGTACTACCGCTCCACCTGGTGCCACATTGGCGTAGTAGGCTATGGTCAGTCCAATCAATGAGCTGAAGACACCGAAGGCCATTGCCAGGATGACAGCGGTACGTAGCCCTGTTGCCAATCGTAAACTTGCTATCACCGGTATGACTATCAGCGCTCCGATCAGCAAGACGCCAACTATGCGCATGGATAAGGTGATGGTTGCACCTGTTAGCACGGCTAATATGAGGTTGACCAAACCCACAGGAACGCCGCTGGTACGGGCTAGGTCGCCATCGAATGAGCTCTGGGCAAGTTCCGAGAAGAACATACCCACAAAGCCGATGACCACCACCATCAGGCCTGCCACCAGCCACAGATCTGTGGTGTTTATTGTGAGGACACTCCCGAAGAGATAGCTGAACAGGTCTACGTTGAATCCCCCTGCTAGGCTGATGACTACAACGGCGATGGCTAGTGCGGCATACAGGAACACGGCCAGTGCCGCGTCCCCGGGCATCATGCGGCGCGCGCGGAGCTGGTCTATTGCTATCGCCGCGATGGATGTGGTGCCAAGGGCGACGAGGGGTGGGGAAATCTTGGTGATGAGGCCTATGGCCACACCCATGAAGGCCACGTGAGAGAGAGTGTCCGCGATGAGTGCAAAGCGACGCAGGACAAGGAACATTCCAAGGACGGGTGCTAGCGCTCCCACCATTGCGCCGCCTATGAGAGCCCTGACCATGAACTCGTATTCGAATATGGATGTCATGGCTTTAACGGTGCTCGTGGAGTGCGTCGTGTACAAGGACATCTACGGGGAATCCATAAAGCTCGGCCAATTCACGTTGAGTCAACGTGTGTGTAGGCCCGTGAAATACAAGGCTTCTGTTGATGCAGGCCACTGATGTGGCCTCCCTCATCACGGCGCCGATGTCGTGTGAGACCAGCAGAATGGTCATGCCCATCGCGCTGTTGAGACGACGCAACAGTGTGTGGAATTGCTCTTGTCCAGAGGCATCTATGCCTGCAAGTGGCTCATCCAGCATCAGCAGTTCTGGTTCCCTGACAAGGGCGCGGGCAATCAGGACACGCTGTTGCTGGCCCACAGAGAGAGATGTAATCCGACGGCCCCGCATGTCTGCGATGTCAACGGTTTCCATGGCTTGGATCACTGCGTCACGGCCGTTGGAACGCCAGACAGCGATTGGGTCGAAGCCCCGGTATAGTCCCTGGGCTACGACCTCCTCGGCTGTGGCCGGGAACCGAGTCTGGACGCCCTCGGTGGCCTGCGGCACGTAGCCAACGCGTCCCCAGGAACGAAACTTCACAGGCGGTTCCCCGAAGAGGGTAACGCTCCCACGGCTGGGCTTGGCCAGGCCGAGGGCAAGTCTCAGCATGGTGGTCTTGCCACCTCCGTTTGGACCCAGAATGGCTGCAAACTGACCCTTTTCTAGGGCAAAAGTTAGATCCTCTATCACCGGCTCTCCGTTGTAAGCGAACCAGGCGTGGTTGAATTCCAACACTGAGTTCGGCGTCTTCACCTGAGTGGTTTCATTGCTCATGCTGTACACTCCAAGGCCAATCGAAGGTTTTCCAGATTGGCCTTCATGATGGAAAAATAGTCTTCGCCGCTCGCCGACTCTTTGGCTGTCAGACTCTCCAGAGGGTGCAGAGCTAGCAGTTGTGCGTTGATCTCCCCGGCCAGAGTCTCAGCGTACGCGGCACTGATGATAGGCTCCACCATCACGTAGTTCACTCCCATCTCCAGTGCTGCGTCTGCAATACGTGCTAGGTCTGCCGGGCCGGGCTCAGCCTCTGGGGACAGGCCTGAGATGGGTATCTGCTTAATGCCGTAACGTTCTGCTAGGTGACCAAATGCCGCGTGGGATGCAACGAACTGGTTACTTGTACATTTAATTAGACCGTTGCTATATGCCTGGTGTAGAGACAGAAGTTCTGTCAGCAGATTTGTTGCGTTGGTGGTGTAGGTGGTTGCTTCCTCAGGATTGGCGCTGATGAGACTATCTCTGATGAGCTTCACCTGCTCGATTGCCTTGAGAGGATCCAGCCAAATGTGTGGGTCTATTTCTACGTCGTCGTTCTCATGCATCCATTCAGCGCTTGTTTCAATGATGAGGCGCTGCTTGCTATCGCTTCCCATGGCCAACAGGGCGCGCGCCAACCATGGCTCTAAGCTGGAACCGTTGTATATGATCACGTCTGTAGCGTCCAGCTTTCGTATATCATCAGGTGTTGGTTCAAAGGAGTGTGAATCTACTCCCGGTTTGAGTAGATTCGTCACGGAGACCTTGTCCCCTCCAATCCGCTGTGCAAAATACTCAAGTGGGTATAGTGTTGTGACAACCGACGTACCGGTGTCATCGTTACTTTCAGTGTTGCAGGCAAGCGATATGATGACTATGGAAGCCATTACTAGTGATATGGCTAAGCTATGCTTGGCGTACTTGGTATTACGTATCATTAACGACGTTGGTTCATCTATACTTTGGCATCACAGGAAATATCATGTCTTGAACTCAGTCTAATCCTTGGAAGTATCCAGGCAATCCTGGCAGGTGATGTAGAATTCCATGCGGTGTCCGACGATCTTTCCCGGGATATCTGACCCCATGGTTTTCAGTGCCCGTTCAACAGTGGAGTCCCTGAATTCTCCGACAGTCCCACACATTACGCAGATGGTATGGTGGTGGTGCTCGCCACGGGCCAGGCTATATTTTTGCTGGCCGTTTGGTAATATAAGCTTGCAAATAACTCCGGCTTCGAGCAGGAGCTTGATTGACCTGTAGACCGTGGCACGTCCCACTCTAGGAAGCTCAGTGCATATCTCTTTGGCACTAAACCCCTCTTGTTTCTCCACCAACAGGTCAATGATTTCGCGTCTGGGCCGTGTGACGCGGTGCCCGCGGTCCTCCAGGGTTGCAAGCAGATCCGGCTGTACTCTTACAGAAAGTTGCATGAGACTCTGTCTCAGTCTTTGATCGCGATTTGGTGACATGTAGCTATGGAAACAGAGACACAGTACCATTAACTGTAGCTATGGTCAAACAATCCATTCTATTATATGGCTGTGCTATGTTAGAGTGACCATAGCTGTTGTTAGAGATGAAATTAAATACGGTATTGGATTGACATCTTTGAGGAGTTAAACTTCTCTGCAGTGTGCCGTCAAATGGAGATTCCTGAATCGCTTCCTGCGGATTGGTAGTAGTCTCGCTTGTTGACGCCTGGTCATATATGATGAGGCGAATGTAGCCGATATTGAAAGGGCTTCTGATTTGTCAATTTCGTCGCTCATCAGTTTTCTAGCTATGATGGAAATAAAATGGTTTGTAATCCAGGTTGGCTGTATGAATTACATAAGGACGCGAGAGGCTCAGCCGAAACACTAGGATTCCCAAAGGTGAATATATATGGCTAAAAATCTTGTTATTGTTGAATCCCCTGCCAAGGCTCGGACCGTTGGCAGATACCTTGGTAGCGACTACGTGGTAATGGCCTCCCTTGGTCATGTGCGTGACTTAGCAAAAAAGAATATGGGTGTAGACGTGGATAATGACTTTGAGCCCACCTATGAAGTGTCTAAAGATAAGGAGAAGATAATCAAGGAGATTCAAAAGAACTCCACGGGTGCCACAACCATATACTTAGCCAGCGACCCAGATAGGGAAGGGGAGGCCATTGCATGGCATCTTGTACACGCGGCTGGGCTTGCTAAGAAGAATCTTAAGCGTGTGGTATTCCACGAGATAACTGAGAAGGCGATCAACGAAGCCTTTCAGCAGCCAAGGGACATAGATGAAAATCTGGTGAATGCACAACAGGCGCGCCGCATTATGGATCGACTTGTGGGTTTCAAAATAAGTAATGTGCTATGGGATAAGGTGGTGCACTACTATGCAAGAACCAGGTCTCTCTCAGGAGGTAGGGTACAGTCTGTGGCCTTGAAGATGGTCGCTGATAGAGAGAAAAAGATAGAGGCATTTGTGCCTAAAGAGTACTGGAGCATTGCAGTAGAACTAGAGAAGGCTTCAGAAGCTACTAACCGCTTCAGTGCCAGCTTACACTCGTTGTATGGAGAGAAAAAGAAGCTGGACATATCTATGGAATCTGAGGCCGCCAGACTTGTGACAGATCTGAAGGGATCTACGTACAAGGTTACTAAGGTCAAGAAACGCGATATCAAACAGCGTCCCGCAGCTCCATTCATCACCAGCTCCCTTCAGCAGGAGTCATGGCGCAAGCTTAATTTTGCTGCCTGGAGAACCATGTCGGTCGCCCAGAAGCTCTACGAAGGGCTTCAGATAGGCGATGATGGTCCCGTAGGTTTGATAACGTACATGCGTACAGACTCCACAAACGTATCATCTCAGGCACTTCAAGAGACAATAAACTTTATTCGTATGAGCTACGGCGATGATTATGTCCCTAAATCGCCAAGGATGTACGCCTCCAAGAGCAAGGGTGCGCAGGAAGCTCACGAGGCTATTCGCCCCACTGACGTGGAGCGAACTCCGGAGAAACTTAAACAGTATTTGTCAACGGAACAGTTCAAGCTGTACGATCTTATATGGAAGCGCACGATGGCCAGTCAGATGTCTGATGCCTTGCTGGATTCCACGTCACTGGATATAAGCGCAAGCGCCCCATCCGGGCAGAGGTATCTATTTACGGCTGCTGGCAGCGTGCTCAAATTCCCCGGCTTTCGGGTGCTTTACATGGAGGATAGTGACGAATCTTCCAATGATGGAGAGCAGGCCACTTTGCCAAACCTAAAGGAGGAGGACGTTCTGGGTTGCCTTGGTGTAAACCCCAGGCAGCATTTTACACAACCTCTTCCAAGATTCACCGACGCTTCCCTCATCAAGATGTTGGAAGAAGAGGGGATAGGCAGGCCAAGCACCTATGCACAAACCATTTCAACTATTCAAAATAGAAACTACGTCTCAAAATCAAACGGACGTTTTAAGGTTACACCCCTGGGATCTACTGTGAGCGACTTTCTGACTCAGAATTTCCCTGACATAATAAACGCCACATACACTGCTCAGATGGAACAGGAACTGGACAATATTGCCAGTGGGGAGCGGGAGTGGGTGCCTGTTCTGAGGGATGTCTACGATGATCTCAGCAAGTGCATAGAAGAGGCACTCAATGTACCAAAGGTGACGGTACCAGATGAGCTGACGGATCAGGTCTGTGACCGCGAGGAGCTAGGGGTCAACTGCCCTAAGTGTGGGGGCGATATAGTGCAGCGACGGGGTAAAAAGCGTGCTCCGATGTTCTACGGATGCTCCAACTATTATCCATTGATTGGAAAGAAACCGACATGTGACTTCTCAGAGAATCAAAAGCCTCTTAAAGAGCCATGCCCGGAATGCGGAAAACTTCTTGTGCTTGCAGAGAAGGACGGAGCACGTTGCACTGCCTGTGAGTACAAGGGGCGAATTACGGAGAATGAACTGAAGCGTGAATTCAAACTCTGCGGGAAGCCAATGGTGATTAAGCGGGGCAGGTTTGGCCTTTTCCTGTCGTGTACAGGCTTCCCTGCCTGTCCCGGCTCGAAATCTCACACGGCGCCAATGGTGACAACTGGGGTCAGCTGCCCTAAATGTGGTGGCGACATAATGCCGCGACAGGGCAAAAGGCGCGGCACGGTCTTCTACGGATGCTCCAACTATTTCCCATTGATTGAAGGCAAACCGACCTGTGACTTATTACTGAATCAAAAGCCTCTTAGAGAGCCATGCCCGGCATGTGGAGAACTTCTGGTGGCCACAGAGAGGAACGGCGCACGTTGCACCGCCTGCGAATACAAGGGAGAGATTTCGGATATTGAGTCAGAGTCTGAACCTGATCTGGGAGAAATAGCCGTTTGAGTGTTGTCTTGGTTAAGGCAAGAGACCACCTTCAGGGATATAGCTATCATCTCCGTGGGGAACGCAACCTGTCCGAATATACGGTGCGCAACTACCTGGACGATCTAAATCCTCTTTTTCAGTCCATGGAACTCCAGGGGGTCGAATCTCTTGCAATGGTTGACCGTGCCTTTCTACGGAGATACGTTTCCTGGCTCATGTCGAGCCGTCCCATAAATGCGGGGCCTGGCCAGTGGAGGCGCGGCCACGATAGGGCCAGCGTGACACGTCATCTTGCATCCCTTCGTTCCTTCTTCCGCTATCTCAGCGTTGAGGGCATAGTGCCGCCAGACCCACTATGGAAACGTGGGAGCCGCCAGTCCAGAGTTCTTATACCAAAGGCCGAGAAGCCATTACCAAAGGTAGTTGGCAGGGAAGAGATTGAACAGCTACTTGGCACGCCAGATAATCCGAACGTCGTGGGGAAGCCGAAGTCCGTCGCCATGCAGGTTCGAGATAAGGCTATCTTGGAGGTTCTCTATGCCACAGGACTCAGGGTCAGCGAACTATCTGGTCTTGACCTCAAAGACTTGAACCTGAGCCAACGCCTTGTAAGGGCGATTGGTAAGGGATCCAAGGAGCGTGAGGTGGTCATGGGACGACCTGCTCAGGAGGCATTGCAACGGTACATTAAGGAAGCTAGGCCTCTGATTGTTGGGCATCGAGCAACGGATGCTTTGTTCCTCAACCGATTTGGAGGCCGTCTCAACAAGCGTTCCGTACAGGAAATGGTGAAGCGGTACAGCCTGCTTGCCATTGATACCAAAGTACATCCACATATGCTGCGCCACAGCTTTGCCACTCACATGCTGGACGGCGGTGCAGACCTGCGTATTGTGCAGGAGTTACTGGGCCACTCTTCTCCCGCGACCACGCAGATATACACACATGTCAGTTTGGCCCAGTCACGCAAAGAGTACTTAAAAGCGCATCCAAGAGCTCGTGATAACGCGTCTCCCTCGAACCACTAGTGAACCTGTAAGTTGGCTCACTGTTTTCCACGTATTGGAGCGAAGCCAAGAAGAGGCGGTTGGGATTCAGGGTTTGTTGGGCAGGAGTACAAGGGCAGTTCCCTGAAGCGCCCTCTCACCCTTCTGGGTCTCAATGTAGAGGTCTAGGATCACTCGGTTCTCCAAATCAATTGATTCCGTGTCCGTTACTATGCCTGCGCAGGTGAGCTTGTCCCCTGGTTGAACGGAGCGTCGGAAGTCCACATCCAATCGGTTCAGCTTGCCGTCAGGTCCCGCCCATTCCGTCAGGAACTGGGCTAGGAAAGCCATAGTCATGTTTCCTGGAAGTATGACGCCACTGAATCCCTCCGCACGCGCGACCTCGTCGCTGGTGAAGCGTCCGACGGTAGACCCCCATACCCTGGTGAAAGCATCCAACTGTTTCCGGGTCGGCTCTTTGAGTAGAGGCGGAAGTTCATACCCAGGTTCAACGTCCTGGAAGTATACTTGGCTCATTGTTGCAGGTCCCTGCGTACGCTGATTCTGTCCACTACCACTGTCTTTGCACCCTGATGGTTGGTGTAAGTGGTGCGTCTTACGGTGAAGACCATAGTCCCCGTACGGCCTGTTTTGGCGTATACGTCGGCGACCATGGTCTTTGCGGCTATGGTGTCGCCGGCGCGTATGGATTGAAAGAATTCCGCGTGCTGGCCTGCGTCGAAGCCGCTTGTGCCGAACTTGACCTTGGGATCTAGTCCCGGCTGGAGGTTCAGCATATTGAAGAAAAGAGGAGGCGCTATGATGGCCCCGTAGGGGCCTGCACTGGCGGCCTTTTCGTCTAGATACAGTGGGTTGGTTTCACCAACGGCCCTGGAATAGGCAATTATTTGCTCCTTGGACACTTGATGAGTCCCTACCTGAACGTCCACGCCTATGACACTTCTGTCGAAGTCCAGTGTATCAGTTGGATTTGCTTCAGCCATGTGTAGAGCCTCCTAATTTGAGAGCTAAGGTCGTGGCCGGATGGTGTTGTTAGACGCTGCTGCAGGCATTTAGGCTTTGGTATCTTCAAGCAGTGCGGCGTCGAAGTCTCCCAGGGAAAGCTCCTCCACCAACTCCTCCACGCGGGTTATGATCCTGTCAAAGCGTGTGATGCACTTGCCGATTGTGCTCACATAGTGGGAGTCGCTGCCGCCTACGCAATGAAAACCATATTCCTCTGCAACTTGACCTGCAATGCTGTTCTCCTCGGTGTTGCTGCCTCCGTTGAGCCTCTCGACAGTTTGTATACCTTCCAACCTGGCTCCATTTTGAATGTGCTGCCAGAGGCCGATTCGGGGTCGGCCGGGGTGAGCGGCGATGGCGTATCCGCCGGTGTCCCGGACTACTTTGTATACGTCACGGGCAGGAAGGGTTATGTCCTTGAAGTCGAACTGGTCCATCAGCTTTGGGGTTATGCCGTAGACCAGTACATGCCCAAGGTCGGTCTCGATTTCTGCCCCCTTTATGACAACGACATTGTACTGGTCAGCTAGGTATGAATAGTCCACGTCGAAATCGAAGCCCCTATGCTCTGTCAGGGCCAGTCCGTCTACCTGATACCCCTTCTTGCGGAGGACGTTGATCCACTTCAGGTATCCCTCGACAGTCCCTCCAGCATCATCTGACTGTTTGGAGTGCACGTGCATGTCTATGAACACTGGTAGCCTACCTCAAAGTGCTAGCGTGGATTGGAAACATTTGGGTCGTATTATGCCGAGCTTCATGGGTGAATGGCAAGCTTGTTATGAGTCATATCAGCGCTTCTTCGGTCCCGTCTCTGGAAGCAAACGGCCTCCAATAAGAAGGGTAATCGGCATGGGGGAGACTATACTGAGAGCCAGAAATAGTGAGCCGCCGCCTTCCTGGATGGCTCCTACAAGCAAGGGGCCAAAGGTGGCACCTATTGGGAATAACGTTCGCAGCAGACCAAGGGCTACGGCAACCTCTCTGGGAGGCAGGCGCATGTCCAGTGGAATTGTGGACAGTATGGGCGGCACGGCCATGGCGAAGAAGCCTATTCCGAGCAGCAAAAGCCCGGCTAGGGGTATGATATCAACCTGTAAGAGGGTGAAATAGAACACCGGTAGAAATATGCCGGGTATCCAGATCAGGGGCTTCCTCAGCCCTATTCTCTGGGAAATCGCGCCTGCTGACAGAGAACCCAGTATTCCGCCTATAGGAAAGAACGACATGAGAAGGCCTACCTCAGTTACTGAGAGGTCTAGGCTTTCGATGGCATAAGTGGGGTAGAAGGTCAGGAGTGAGGCGAAGGTTACCGCAGCCCCTATCTGGCACCCTGCGACAATCCATAGTACCTTGTGCCGCTTCAGTACACCGGCTGGACTGCCAACTTGTGGGGCGGGTCCACCCTCAGCTTGAGAACGCCGCCTCTCCCGGCCGATCACCGACCATGTCAGTGAGAGAAACACTAGGGCGATGGCAAGCACCACGTATACAGCTCGCCAGCCTCCCAAGAGTCCGACCAAGGCAGGGGTGATGGCCACAGCCAGCGTTTGGCCTACAGACCGGTTGCTGAAGTCCAGGCTGTTGACTACGGCATAAAGTTGAGGCTTGAACCACTGCTGGATGAAGATGATCTGCATCTGTATCCGGCTGACCGCCAGCAAGACAAAGGTGAACCTGGCTAGTATGATGACCTCTACGCTTGGAGCGATCGCATGGAGGAGGGCTGCACCCGCCATACCTAGAGAGCAAATCAGAGTAATCAGCCGGGGATTGTATTTTGTCAGCCATATGCTGGCTGGCAGTGCCATAATCCCGAAGCCCAGGAACCCTGCCGAGCCCATCAGGCCAGCCTGGAGCGGGGTTATTCCCATGTCATCCTTCCAGATGGGGATAAGGACTCCTATGGACATGAAGACGAACAGGTTGGCCAGGTCCATGCCCCAGAGGTTGCTCATCACAACCCAGGCATAGCGCGGCTGAGGCTCATCTGAGGTGAAGCCTGAAGTATCTCCAACCGGCTGTTGTTCTTCTGTGTGCCCTTCGGCGCTCAAAATTGCTTACTCAAAATCTTAACTAGTGCTTGTAATCGTTATGGTAGCCATAGAACCAACCTGAGAACACGAGGTAATCACCATAAACAAGCGGCTGATATGCAGGGTGAACAGCCCCCATCATACAGTGGAGTTCTTGGTTTAGCTAGTAAAATTTCTTGTATAAGCGACTTCGACTACGACTGAGGGCGCCTTTGTGGAGAGCGTCGGCTGTTGACAGTTGAGGACGCCGTTAATACACTCGCGTTTATCTGTCAGACCTAACTCAAGAGAGATTGTTTTGATAAATAATGTTTCACGGAGGGAGATAGACGTCCAGACCTGGCACGGCAGGTTGCACTGCGTAATTCAAGGGGAGGGTGCACCTCTGGTGCTACTTCATGGCGCCCTTGGGACTGGGACGGCCCACTTCCGTGAACAGATAGATGAGTTCTCGTTGGAGTATCAGGTGATTGTTCCCGACATGCTTGGCTATGGAAAGTCGGGGCGTAGGGACTTCTTCGACGAGCACTTCCACCAGCGTGACGCGGAGGATGTGCTCGCTTTGGTGCGGCACCTGGGGTTGCCACGCGTACACCTCTGCGGATTCAGCGACGGCGCTATTGTGGCTATGATGGTGGCCGGCAGGTACGGTGACTGGGTTCGTTCACTGGTCTTGATAGGCGGTCAGACAGTGCTGGACGAGCAGACTATGGAGACCACCCGTGAATGGTCTCCAGGAGACAGATTGCCAATGGGGTTTCAGGAGGCACTGGCACGCAGCCACGGCGATCCATACTGGCGTGAGTTGGTCGCGGAGTATGTCGATGCGGTGGAGTGTCTTTATCAGAGCGGCGGAGATATAGTGCGTGATTGTCTGGCAGGGATTGCGTGTCAGACTTTGATTATCCAGGGGGCAAGCGACCCCTGGGTCAACCCAGAACATGGAAAGAGACTCCATGAGTCAATATCCACATCGGAGTTAGAGATGTTCACGGGGGCAGGACATGAGGTGCAGCGGGAACAGCCCCGGGCCTTCAATGACTGTGTGCTGAGTTTTTTGTCCGCACATTAATTGTGGGTTACTGCTGGAGTTGAAGACCTAGGCGGCCTAGCTCTTCCTGGATATTTGCTATCAGGTCATCAGCCGATGAATAGGATAGACTGAACGGCTTTGCCCTGGTGACGGGGGCTGTCATGTAACTCCAGAGCGCCCTCCAGGCGCGGTCTTGGTTCTCCTGTGTTTTGGCCGCGAGCAGGGCAGGAAGATACTGCCTTAGGAAGCGGTACACAAGCTGCTCGCGAGTGGCGGGGTCGTCCCTGAGTTCGCTGGCACTGCCCACAAACTCTTCCCAGAAAACATTGTCGAACAGATTGTTTTGGTTCAATTTCCTCTTCTCTTCTGAGAGTTAATGCTGGTTACTGACAGGGCTGACGAGTGCGATTGTCAATTTGGACTGCTTGGCTGATAATTATAGCGTCTATTGGTGTTCTAGTGGTATTAAAATCGTGTTTGATGCGCCTGCGCTAGGAGGACAGATGTCCATGAATGATAATAACAGAGAGATAGCGACATTGGCAGGAGGATGCTTTTGGTGCCTTGAGGCGGTTTATGAGCAGCTTCAAGGGGTTGATCTGGTTGAATCTGGCTATACTGGCGGACACGTGCCATCTCCATCCTATGAGCAGGTTTGTGGAGGCCGCACTGGACACGCAGAGGCTGTCCGCATTACCTTTGATCCATCCATTATTTCCTACAAGGATCTTTTGAAGATATTCTTCGTCATTCATGACCCAACGACGATGAACAGTCAGGGCCCAGACGTTGGTCCGCAATATCGGTCGGCCATATTCATTCACACTCCGGAACAGCAGCCCATAACCGAAGAAGTGATTGCCGAGATGCAAGCGGCACACATATGGGATCAGCCATTTGTGACCGAGATTGCCCCCGAGACAGAGTTCTTTGTGGCGGAGGATTATCATCAGCAGTACTATCGGACGAACGCGTACCAGCCCTACTGTCAGGTGATAATCGCTCCCAAGGTCGCCAAGTTCCGCAAAGAATACATGGATAGGTTGAAGCCTGAAGCGGCATCCGCGATATACTACTGATTCAATTGTGAACGCTAGTGGCTCTGGGGTGCTGTATCGCCTGCAAATCCGAAAGCCAGTTTATAACTCGTCGGATTATGCCGTTAGCGGCCTGGCGCAGTGCTTGGCTGGCTCTGCGCCGCCCGCAAATACTGATTGGCCCATGTTGTGGATTCTTCATCCAGTGCTTGCTGTGCGTAGAGGGGCCAGTACGGGTTTCTCAGCAGTTCCCGTCCCATGAGAATCACATCGGCTTGCTCTTCTAGGAGTATATCTTCTGCCTGGTGCGGCTCCGTTATCAGTCCGACAGCGCCGGTCAGCATTTTGGCTCCCGAGCGAATCTGATCGGAGAAGGGCACCTGGTATCCGGGGTATAACTTGACCTGCTGTGAAGGCGAGTTGCCGCCCGAAGAACAATCAATCAGGTCTACGCCATGTTCTCTCAATTGTGTTGAGAACAGCACCGAGTCCTCTATGCCCCAGCCATCGTTCATGTATTCTGTGCTGGATATTCGGACGAATAGCGGCATGGAATCCGGGATTGAACTTCGTACTTTGTCAACTATTTCGATTGGAAACCTTGTGCGGTTCACAAAAGAGCCTCCGTACATATCTGTTCTCTGGTTGGATAGCGGGGATAGGAACTCAAATCCCAGGTATCCGTGGGCCATATGCAGTTCTATTACCTTTATACCCGATTCAACGGTTCTTCTTGCAGCGGAGCCGAAGGAGTCGGCTAGCTGTTGAATCTCCTCTATGGTTAGCTCACGGGGAGTAGGCTCACCCGTGTTGAAGGGCGTTGGGCTTGGCCCCACCACCTGCCAGCCTCCTTCATCATCGCCGAGTGCCTTGCTACCGTCCCAGGGGCGGTTATGGGATGCCTTTCTCCCTGCATGCGCCAGCTGTATGGCTGGGGTGGCTCCCTGAGATATGATGAATTCTGATATGGGCTTGTATGAGGCTATGTGGGAGTCGGACCATATTCCTAGATCCCAGGGAGTTATCCGACCTTCAGGTGTTACGGAAGTTGCCTCAAACATAACCAGTCCCGCGCCTCCTACGGCTCTGCTTCCCAGATGAGCCATATGCCATGAGGTAGGATGGCCGTCCTTTTCTTCAGCGGAGTATTGGCACATTGGTGAGACGAACAGTCGGTTCCTGATGGTCTCTCCTCGGATATCTATGGGTGTGAATAGTTTGCTCATTTCCTTTATTCCTCAAGCGACGGGATTTGTGCTGATGACGCAGTTGACACAGTAAGGTGCGCGTGATTAACGGCGCGATTGTGGCGCCCAGGCTTCGCCAGGTTGCGTGGGATGCCGGTACATGTGGCCGGAATTGACATCTGGGAACTGGATACTTTCTGCCTGGGCCGTGCCCTCTACATATGCCTGTATGAGAGCATCCTCAGCGTCGTAGGCAAAGGGATCGCCCAGTTGCTGCTCGATCTCTCCGCCGGGTTCTGGTCGGTTTGCCATAAGCCAATCGGCGGATTGTGTGAGGGCTTCTGATACGGATATTACATCTTGGTATCCCAACTGGTTACGTATCTTGGTGATATCGAAGTTAGATCCGCTGCCAGTTCCTTGCGCGTTGCCTCCACGGTAGGCTCTGTTTGCCAGGCCACCGGGCATCTCAACCAGTTCCCAATCGTGGTTCAACAACTTTGCTATGAACACGATAATCTGACGTTGCGAATACTGGACTTCCTCTCCCACGTTGTATATCTGTCCGCTTGATTCCGTTGGTTTGTCTATGCCTAACAGCACTGCGTGGGCGGCGTTTTGACCAGAGGCTCGTCGGCCCAGTCCTCTGTCACTGGATACTATGATGCGCTTGCGCGAGTCTAGGATTCTCCGTATGATGCTCCATTCCGGGTTGGCTGGAGCGCCTGGGCCGTAGATTCCAGGGTAACGAAATATCGTTGCGTTGAAATGGCCCTCGCTATGGGCCTGCAAGACTGCCTGCTCTGTAAACCATATCATGTAGGGAAGCCGTGGGCCGTGTGGGTCTTCCGTTAAAGGGCTGTCTTCCGGGATGACCGCTGGAGCGCCCAAAGAGCCCCATCGAGGGTCGTTTCTCGTTGCGTATAGCATACCGCCACTTACTGTGATGAGCCGCTGAGTTTTGCCTTTGAGTACATCGGCAACCAAGCGTATTCTTCCGTAGGTCGCTATCGCGACATCAAATGTACGGCCTTCCAGGCCTGATTCGAGTGTCTCGGTGAAATGGGGGTCGGTGTGGATGTGCTCCACAGGTTGGATGAATTCTGCCTCGTGCTGACCCCCGTGCAATACGGCAACATCGTATCCCCTCTCTATTAGGCCGTTGACTATGTGTGGTCCAGATGGTCCCGTTCCACCGATTATCAAAGCATTCATTGTGATACCTCCTGGGATGTCAGCATGAGGCTTTAGCCGGCCACATGCGTATGCTAAGTCATGCTACTCAGGCGGTCAATGGCTACGTGAGAACTATCTTGGAGCGAGATTGTTGAGCAAAGTGTTACGCGGGTTTTGACATGATTTTGGTAATCGAGTCTGTGGAGGCATTTGTGATGGGGCTACTGCCAAATTAGCGAGTGGCCGCTCGAATGCTGGAAAGCCAAGAAATGCCATGCGGCATATCACAGTGCCGCATGGCATTTGTATTCGTCTACAGCTGATGTTGAGAGTGCTGGTTACCGAACTTGGTCTTTAGTCTTCTTCCCACGGAACTGCAGTGTCGAACACTTCTGACGATGTGAGCCCTTTACGGGTTACTTCCAGGCCTGCAACGGTGTAGTCGATCTTAGCGCCCCCAACTACAAGGATGGTCCCGTCCGACATCAGTGTGGCCGTGTGCGATCTGCCACGCCCTTCAGGCATTTCACCCGCAGAAGTCCAGTTCCCTGTGGCAGGGTCGTATATCTCTGCTGTCTTGAACCCCACCATCACAAGCTTGCCGTCACTCATGACAGTGGCGGTGTGGTCCCAACGCTTCGCGCCCATACTATTTGCGGCGGTCAATTCCCCTGTAGACGGATCGTATATGTCAACGTGGTTGAGGGTATCTGGAGCCAGATATTTTCCTTTTTGTCCGCCGCCTGCCACCAGTACTCTTCCGTCGTTCAGCTTTGTGGCCGTGAACTGTTCAAGATGGCTCTCAGCAAATTCGGCAGCCAATGACCATGTCCCTGTGGCAGGGTCGTACACCTCTACCGACTCTGTCCCGACAACCAGTACAGTGCCATCGTCCAGTAATGTTGCTATGTGTCCCTTACGTCCCTCAGTCATATCACCAGTGGATGACCATGAATTTGTTGCTGGGTCGTAAACTTCTGAAAAAGCTATGACACGCTTGGTGCCTTCAATCAGTGATGGTCCACCGGTTACAAGGACGGTACCGTTATTCAACAGCGTTGCGGTATGTCCTTCCCCGTGTTTGTATGCCATGTCGCCAGCAGATGTCCATGTGTCCTTGGCGGGGTCGTACAATTCTGCGGACTCAAGGGGATTTGCCCCTGTTGATTTGTCGCCGCCGACAATCAGGAAAAGGCCGCTCGGTAGAACGGTAACCGAGTGTGCGAATCGTCCCTGTGCCATTGGGCTGGCAGGAGACCATTCGTTAGCTACCGAGTCGTACACTTCCACAGATTTAATAACGTTTCCCGCTCTTCCTCCGATAACAATCAGGCGACCGTCCGCGAGCAACGTTGCCGAATGGTCGCCACGTCCCTCTTCCATTTGGGCAATGCCGCCACCTCCGCCACAGCCCAAGACGAAGACCATTGACAGCATTAATATGAAGATTTTAGTTGCCTGATACCCTGCCATTGATTTATCCTCCACAAGAATATTGTGATATTTTTTGCTTAGTCTTCGACAAGCATATCACAACATCGCTGGTCTGTCCTAAGCTTTAGGTATTGGGTAGCGGTGTGTAATGTTTCCAGCCGATTTTGTGTCTATTATTTCTTAAAAAGGCCACCAGTCTTTCTTGGTAGGTGCGACAGGTGCACTGGCTTTTGCCGACTGGATGGAAGACATTGAGATGATTTCTTTGAGATTTCCAAACACGTCATGAATAATAGCTATCAACCGTAGTTGTTTCTCTTTGGAAAACTCATCGGCCAGCGTTTGAAGCATGGGCACTCGACGCATAACCTGTGTACCGGGCATTTTGTTTATGACAGCGTCCTAGGAAGCTGCTATCTGTTGTGCCGCCTCGGTGTCCATGGACAAATAGTTGTAGAGCGGGGAAAGAGTGAATCTGCCTAGCTTGTCGTCCGGCAGAGCGTATTTTGCGGTTGCCATCATCAGAATCTTGGCTCTTCTCTCTTCCTCTTCCAAGTCTGGGAGCATATCCCATGTTTGGTCATTCTTCATGTAAGACGTAGTCATCTCAATCGGTCCTTACTTTTTGTTGCTTGAGGGACTGCTGTTTTGCTGAGTCCATCTGTGGTACGGCGGCAGTTGGAACTCTGTGGCTGTTTTAGTCAACGTGGAATCGCAATGCAAAGGAGAGCGTAATATAAAGTGCTCATATAGGATAAGATGTAGGAAAGCCGTGATTATTACAGCGAATAACCTAAATAGCAGTATTCTTGCAGGTCATCGGATTAACATGGCCGTTGCATTGGCAAGAAACCAAGCCAGGGGTAGAATGACGACATCCTCTGCGAGGTTTAGATCACAACTGCGTATTTCATGCCTGCCTCCAGTCTTATCTTGATTGCAAGAATCCAGACATTCAAAGCTCTTGGTAATCCTGCCTATGCGAGGTTATGGGGAGCCAACTGGCTGTTGTATATAGCCAGAATGATGGAACTGGTGGTGCTTTCTTGGCTGGTTCTAGAACTCACGGACTCTCCATCCCGTGTGGCCTTTCTGGGTGTGAGCCGTATGTTGCCAATGTTTCTGTTTGGTCTGGTGGCAGGTAGCCTTGCCGATCGCTTCTCCAAAGTTGGAGTGCTTGTGGGTGTTCAAGTGCTCAATGTGACTATCGCCTTCCTTGTTCTGGCACTCCTGACTTTCGGTAATATCCAGGTATGGCATATCTACGTGGCGATTTTCCTAACTGGTAGCGGCTGGACTCTGGATTTTGCAGCCCGGCGCTCGTACTACTCAGAGCTTTTCACGCCTGCCGGGTTGATAAACGCCGTTTCCCTAGATACGGCGGCTTTGACTGGTAGTATGATGCTCGGCCCGCTTCTGGGAGGCAGCTTGATCTCCCTGGTTGGGTTTTCAGGCACATACGCGGTTATGATTGTAATGTATCTCATGGGCCTTGGGGCCATATTGTCCCTGGTAAGCAATAGTATTCAGAGTAGCTCTGATCCCAAGAAGGACATAATCTCCCAGGTGACCGATGCAGTGCGAATGGTGCGGGGCAACCGGTCTCTCTTGTCGGTCTTTCTGGTGACGGTGGCTTTGAACTTCTTTGGATTTCCATACGTTCAGATGGTGCCCGTGATTGCACGGGACGTTCTTGGGGTTGATGAGGTCCTTTTCGGAGTCCTCATGTCCGCCGCAGGTACGGGCGCACTCATTGGTTCCTTGGTGATTGCCTCCAAACAGATATCTCGACAGGGGACGGTTTACATCATGGGGGCCAGTCTCATGCTTGTGGCGCTCTTTCTCTTTGCTTTCTCCAAGGTGTACGTCATATCAGTCGTGCTATTGTTTGTGACGGGACTCGGTACGTCTGGGTTCGCCACTATGCAGATAATCATTGCCCTTCGTGTTGTGGCACCGGAGATGCGTGGACGCGCTATGGGGGCTATAGCCCTGGGTATCGGGGCCAGTCCGCTGGGAATGGCGGTGATGGGTGTATTGGCCGAGGTGCTGGGCACCCAGACGGCGCTTGCTTTGCTGGCAGGCAGTGGTCTGATTGTTATGCTCATCATGGGTCGTCTGCTACCGGAGCTTCGCGATTTACCGAGCAGATGGACCACTATTTGATGTTAGGCTATCCCTGTCGATTCAGGACATTTACAGGACATATGCACCATGATAATCTGCGGCTTCCATAGCTGGTAGCAGATTCGCGTCGTGACAGCATCCGTATTGGAGGTGAGCATATGACGCAATCCGAAACGAAAGTGGCAACGACGCCGAGGGCACTGGACGGCATCCGGGTACTCGACTTCACCTGGGTACGAGCGGGTCCATGGTGTAACAGGTGGCTCGGGTCATTGGGCGCTCAGATACTCAAAGTGGAGTGGCCTGAGAACCCAGATATTCTTCGAGGGAATATTGGTACTACTCCCCCTGACGTAGAGAATTCCCTCAATACTTCGGGCCAGTTCAACGACACCAATGCCAATAAGCTGAGTATCAGCCTGAACACTCGTACTCCGCGTGGCATGGAACTCATCAAGCGCCTCATTTCCATTTCCGACGTCGTCATCGAGAATTTCAGCTCGAGAGTTATGGAGAGTTGGGGCCTTGGCTACGAAGAACTTCGCAAGATACGCCCGGACATTATCTACGTGTCTATGGCAGGGTTCGGCCATACGGGACGCCACCACTATCACACCACCTTCGGCTCTTCCGCTCAGGCCCTATCTGGGCAGACATTTCTTTCGGGCTTGCCGGCTGAAGTCCCTGCAGGATGGGGTTGGTCCTATCTGGATGACACAGGCGGCATGTACGGAGCGATGTCGGTTCTCACTGCATTGCACCACCGTAATGCGACCGGCGAAGGCCAATACGTGGACCTGGCACAGATGATCACTGGCATCACTCTCACAGGGTCTGCACTCTTGGATACGACGATAAACAACCGCTCTTCCCGTCGTGAAGGTTACCCGCCTGGCAACCGCGCCCACTGGCCCAACACACCGTTGGTGAACAACTACCGCGGGCCGACCGTCGCACCGCACAATGCGTATAGAACGAACCCAGCCGACTACAACGACTGGTGCGTTATCATATGCCACTCGGATGAGGAGTGGTGGAACCTCGTGAAGGTGATGGGCTCTCCCGAATGGGCCGCCTCACCGAAGTTCGCTACCATGGTGAGCCGTCTTGAACACCAGGAGGAACTGGACCAGGAGATCGAAAGCTGGACCATAGCCTTGAACAAGTACGAGATTATGGAACTGTGCCAGGCGGCGGGGGTGCGCTCCATGCCTGTACAAAGTTCGGAGGATAGGCTGGAGAACGATCCTCAGCTTCGCCATCGAGAGATGTATCTTGAGATGGAACACCCCGTCCTGGGAGTCCGCAAGCTTCAGAACGCTCCCTTCAAGATGTCTGAGACACCTGCGTTCAACAGCAGTCCCGGCCCGCTTATAGGACAGCACAACCGTGAAGTGTTCGAGGGCATTCTCGGACTCAGTCATGCGGAGCTGGTGGCAGGCTATGAAGACGGCACATTCTGGCCGAGCAGCATCGCCCTCGACCTCTACCCGTATGTGACGGAGATAATGCGTGATGCTCTTAGTAAGAACAACGAAACACACCTTCTATCTCCCAACGGTTCTCCCAAACAGGAAAGCGTGACTGAGAGAAATGCCAATTCTCGCGGCCCTCTATCGGGCTTGCTGGTACTGGAACTGGCGGACAAGAAGGGGCAGTGGTGCGGCAAGCTCATGGCCGATCTTGGAGCTGAGGTCATCAAGATAGAGCCTCCCGGCGGCGAGGCGGCCAGGACAGCCGGCCCGTTCTACGAAGATATTCCGAATAGGGAGCGGAGCCTTTCTTTCTGGCACTACAATACTTCTAAAAGAGGGATAACTCTTAGCCTGGAGACTGAGGATGGGCGTAGGCTGTTCCGCCGTCTGGCTTCTACCGCCGACATCATCCTGGAGACCTTTGTGGCAGGTTATCTTCCTTCTTTGGGGCTGGGATATGAGGATCTGAAAGAAGACAATCCTCGCTTAATCATGTGCTCGCTCACCGACTTCGGCCAGACGGGTCCATGGCGGAATTACGCGACCAGCGACCTGACACACTTGGCGGCAGGAGGCCAGATGGCTATGTGCGGTTATCTTGACGAACAGCTGGCTGCTGCACCGCCCATCGCGCCGGGAGGGGGACAGGCATGGCACATGGGGAGTCACTACTCCTACATGGCGATTATGGCTGCACTATGCTACCGGGATGTGACGGGACGAGGGCAGTACATCGACACCTCTGTTCATGATGCTTGCGCTCTTACTACAGAAGGCCATGTAAATAACTACATCTACGCAGGCAGAGTCATGACTCGTGGCAGACCCCAACTCATCTGCAACGACGGCCGATGGGTGAACGCTACCATTGGCGTGCGTCTCACCCCCAAGAACCTGGGTGTGCTGGCCGAGTGGATGGACGGCCACGGTCTGGCTGGGGATCTACTGGAGGAGAAGTACGGCGACCCTGATGTCGTCAAGGAAAACACTGCCCACATCCTTGAGGTACTGTCTAACTTCGCGGCGAACGTTACGTCGGCAGAGCTATATCTGGAGTCGCAGGATCGGAAATTCTCATGGGGCGCTATCCGCGCTCCCGATGAGTTGTTGGACGATGGGCACCTACAGGACCGCGGATTCTGGGTCGAAGTGGAACATCCAGAGTTGGGGCGCAGCTTCAAATATCCCGGGCCGGCCGCGATCTGGAACGGATCGCCCTGGAAAATCTCACGGCGGGCGCCTCTTATTGGGGAACACAACGAAGAGATATTCTGCGGAGCGTTGGGGCTGTCCCGTGCGGACTTGTCAGTACTGACCGAAGGTGGCGTGGTCTAGCACTGCTGGGGTTGTAAGCCTAGAGTATTCTGTTCCCGGGTATATTGACCCAACTGCTCATCTCATGGGGAGCGGTGACGGCGTCTGCTTTGCGTACATAGGCTGGGGAAAGCTGATCTATTGACGTGACTCCCAGTAGTCCCATTGAGGAAATCATCTCGTCCTCCAGAATCTCCAGTGCCCGTATAAGGCCCTCTGTGCCGGCCGCCGCTAGTCCCCAGCATTGGAGCTTGCCGATTGCAGTTGCATTTGCTCCTAGAGCCAGGGCCTTCAGCACATCGCTGCCGCACTGGATGCCTCCATCCAGGATGATGGCTGCTCTGCCTGCCACCGCATCAACAATTTCAGGGAGAGTTTCCATTGTTCCGAGTCCGTGATCCAGTTGGCGGCCACCGTGGTTTGATACCCAGACCGCGTCGGCGCCGTGTTCCACCGCCAGAATAGCGTCCTCTGCTGTTGCAATGCCCTTAAGCATGAATGGAAGACCAGCCAGTTCCCTGACCTTGCCAATTGTCTCCCAGGTCACGGACGAAGCATGACCTCCGTTTCTACCTCCTGACACTTGATGTTTATTTGGTGCAGAGGAGCCAAGGAAATTGTCACGTGGACTCCACCTGGCCAGCATCGTTCTATCCCTGCGGCTAGGCCGGGCTGTATCGGCGGTTATGCACAGGGCGGAATATCCGGCCTGCTTCACCCTGGCAATCATCTCCTTGGTCCAGTCCCAGTCTCCATTCAGGTAGAGTTGAAAGACCTTTGGGTTGTTGGCCACGGAGGCAATATCCTCCAGGCTAGGCTCAGTAACCGAACTGATTACATCCAGTATCCCGAACTCATCCGCGGCTTTAGTTGCCGCAGCACCGCCCTCTGGTGTGAATACCTGCTGTGAACCAACGGGAGCTAGCACTACCGGGATACGCATACTGTGACCGAGGAGATTGCTTGACGTATCTATGTTGGATACATCTACGAGAACACGAGGACGGAAGGCCAACTGGTCAAATGCCAGCCGATTACGCCTCAAGGTGGTCTCTGATTCCGACCCACCAGATAGATATCCCCATGTCCCCTGCTTCAGATTGTGCCGTGCTGCCTGCACTATCTCTTGAATGGTCACAAACTCAACTGTCACCTGTGGCCTCCTCAACACCAAACTGGTAGATTCTTGCAGTTACACTTTGGACGGACCTGGAAAATACGGGTGTTATCTATCCCTTGGCGACCTGTTGTCATCGGGGCGTGTATGGATGTCCAGGAGGACCGTCTTGCCGTCCGCGTTTAGTTTCTGAGCGCTCTTGATGGCAGGGGCCAGTTCGTTCGTCTTGGTGACAGTGATGCCGACGGCTCCCATGCCTTCGGCTATCTTGGAGTAGTCGCCAATCATGTGCGAAACACCGTACACTTCACGAGCGGTTGGGAAGCCGCCTGGGTATGTTGCCATGCCTCCGTTGTTAAGTACGACTGTGGTGATGGGCACACCTGCGCGCGCCGCAGTCTCAATGTCCAGGCCTGACATGCCGAATGCGGCGTCGCCCATGAAGTTCAGGCAGAACCTGTTCGGGTAGGCCAGCTTTGCACCGATCATGAGTGGGATTCCGTAGCCCAGATGAGTCGATTTACCCCAGCCAATATAGCTGTGGGGCGACGTTGCCGTGAAGAATGGCACCATCATGTCCCTTGGGGATCCTGCGTCGTGGGTGACTATGCTGTTTTCAAGGTCGATGTTCTGGTTCAGTTCCCAGATCACACGATAGGGGTTGATGGGCTCTTCGTTGTCGGTAAGCAGGGGCATCCAAGTCTTTAGCCAGTCCTCCTTGACCTTTGCTACCTGGGCCGGCACACCGGTCTTGTCCTTGCGGCCGTCTTTGCCGAGCCGTGTTCTGACTTCCTCGATCATTGCCTGCAGAGTTGCCTTGGCGTCGCCAGGTAATGCAACTTCGACTGGGAAGTCCTTGTTGATGTCTTCCGTGCTGCCGACACTGTGTATGATGGTCTTGCCGGGAGGAATGGGTTGTCCGTATTGGGTCTTGGTCATGCTGGAGCCAACCGCGAACAGCACGTCCGACTCCTGAAGCCACTGCCTGGCCGCCAAGGTAGTGGCGCTGCTGCCTCCTCCAAGGGCGAGCGGGTGCCGCTCATCGATGGAGGACTTGCCCGGCATTGTGGTATAGACTGGGATTTCTATAAGCTCTGCGAATTCCCTCAGTTCTGCTGTTGCGCCGGACAGCAGGATTCCCATCCCTGCCCATATGACCGGCTTTTTAGCCTCCAGCAATATCTTGACCGCGTCTTTTATGTCGGAGGCTGAGGGTACCTGTATGGAGACCTTTGGGGAGTGGTAGGGCAGTACGCCTTCCGGGACTTCCTGATCGCATACGTCGGAGGGCATTTCAACAACAACAGGGCCGGGACGACCATTTCGAAGGGCATGGAAAGCACGCCGCATGATGTCGTTGACCATGTCCGGTCTGGCGATCATCTCTACATGTTTGGTAATGCTCTGATAGGTCCTCAACGCTGAAAAGTAGGGACGCACGGCAGTCCGTTCCAGGCTGGAGCCACGTGGGAGCACGAGTATCGGCACGTTATCTGCAAACGCTTGGCTTATGCCGCCCATAGCGTTCTCAGCACCGGCTTGGTCTTGCACGGCAACCACACCAAATTTTGTTCGGTCGCTCATTCTGCTGAAGCCGTCGGCGGCCATTACTGCGCCACGTTCGTGACGGAACGATATTGGCCGGATACCCTCCTTGGCAACCGCCTCTATGAGAGGGCTTGAGGGAAAACACGCCATCCACTCTACGCCCTCAGATTTCAAAACTCGTGCAATGGCCTCTGTGACGTTCATGGCTTTTGTCTCCTGTCGTTAGTGTGTGGTGTTCTTAACCGAGGGTATTATACTGTGTTTGAGATTTGTCGCATACCGCGGAAGCTCAGCGTATTTTACTGATATGCGATATTCTAGGCGTCACTGTCTTTGCTCAGTACGCCGTCCATCATATCAACGCGCTTGTCGGCCATGCTTGCCAGTGTCAGGTCATGGGTTACTACCACAACGGTTACCCGCTTGTGCCGAGCGGTGTCCCTTAAGATAGTGGCAACCGATATGGCCGTGGCGCTGTCCAATTCTCCTGTGGGTTCATCGGCGAATACGACATCAGGGTCGGTCACCAGCGCGCGGGCTATTGCCACACGCTGCTGCTCGCCTCCCGAGAGTTCGTATGGACGGTGTTGAGCACGCGGGCTAAGATTCACTAGGTCGAGTGCCTCGAGAGCACGTCTCCGCCTCTCTCTCCATGAGACACCGCCAATGTGAAGAGGAAGCTCAACGTTCTCCTGGGCTGATAGCAGAGGCATGAGCCCAAATGACTGGAATACGAAACCAATGGAGCGTCTGCGCAGTTCCACCAAGTCGCCCTCAGGGAGCACTGCGAGGTCAAGGCCGTCTATGAGCACGCTGCCCGCTGTGGGCCTGTCAAGACCTGCCATGAGGTTCAACAGCGTGGTCTTTCCTGAGCCTGAACGTCCGGTAACCGCCAGGAATTCCTGGGTGTGTATGTCCAGGTCTATTCCTTTGACTGCCGTGACAGCTGAGTCACCGGAGCCAAAAACTCGTGTCAGACCTCGTACGGATATGATTGGCTGCTTTGTCTGATAAGCCGAATCTTGTTGCAATATCCTTATCTCTCCCAGGCTGTATTTCTATCGACTCTTAGGCGCTGTATGACGTGTCAGACCTCTGCCCCTGGTCTGACACGTGAGCTTTTTGACGCTGGTATTATGTTTACCTGGTTTCCAGCTATGTCCGCTTTTGCCAGTCCCTGTAAGTTAAGTTTTTCCACGTACTCTTGCGGGAGCTGAAGGCGGCCGACTCTGTCGACTACTAAATATTCTTCAGGGACGGCGTCAGCTTTACCTTGATGGACCGACTGTAAACGGCTTTCTGAGCTAATGCGGCCATCTCTTATGTGGAGTACCCTGTCCATGTGCTCTGCCACTCCCTGATAGTGGGTTACCACTACTATGGTGACGTGATATACGCGGTTTATTTCCCGCAACAAATTGAAAACCTGGGAGGCCATCTGCGTATCCAGTTCCCCTGTAGGCTCGTCGGCCAGCAGCAGGGGAGGGCTGTTGGCCATGCCAACGGCTATTGCCAGCCGCTGCTGCTCGCCTCCTGAGAGCTGGTGTATTTTCCTGTCGGCCTTGTCTTCCATATCCAGAATTGACAGTAGTTCCATGCTTCTGGCGCGCCTGGACTCTATGTGCTTTCCGGCAATGGCCTGGGGCAGTTCAATGTTGTCTCTGGCTGTCAGATATGGGACTAGATTTCTGGCTGTGGCCTGCCACACAAAGCCGACCTCATGCCGCCGGTAGAGTACCAACTCACTGTCGGAGATGTTCAGCAAGTCCCTGTGTCCAACCCTCACTTGACCAGCCGATGGCCGGTCGAGCCCAGATAATAGGTTTAGCAATGTGCTCTTGCCGCTGCCGCTGGCCCCCACAATGGCGATCATCTCTCCCTGCTCCACCTCCATATCAACGCCACGTAGAGCCACCACTTCCAAATCAGACTTCTTGAAAATCTTGAATAGGTCGCGGCATTCGATGTAGGGCTTCAGCCATTCATCTGATGACTGTCGCTCCTGCTGGTAGCCGGGTGTTGGCAGTTGCCCAGAGGATTCCATCGTTTTCTCCTTCTACCTTTCTATACTGCATCCTGCAGGATGGGTCAAGCCTCACCAATGCGCAGGACTCGCTGCACGTCCAGCTTGGCTGTGATCCAGGCGAGCCATGCCACCGCTGTTGCGGCAACCACGGTGAGTATCAGATACGTACCGATAAGAATGCTCCAGTTAATTTGAAGAATCATTGGCGGAGTAACTCTTACGCCTTCCTCTGCCACCTCAAGAATAGGCAGAATGCTGATTCCTATCTGCTGTCCTGCCAGTGTACCCAGTCCTATGCCACAGACTACCACCAGGAGAAGGTTGAACCATACGACTCCGTTGAGCTGACCCCTAGAGAAGCCCAACGTTCTGAGGAGGGCGAATTCGGTATGCCGCTCACGTGTATCTGTGTAGGAAAATAACATAACTCCCGAGGCGCTGGCCAGAACGAGAGCTAGGAACATGAGGATTAGAAGGCCGCTCCATCCGGCACTGACCAGTGGTTGGTTTACTCGCTGGGACACCATGTCTGCGGCGACGTAGGTCTCTCCCATGAGTATTCCGAAGCCCCTCAGGTCACCAATCACTCTCGATGGGTCTGCGTTGGCAACATCTAGGCTTGCCCATATCTCATTGCTTCCGCCAACTAGGCCCTGGCCGTGCAGGTTGGTGGAATGGTTGAAGGTGCCGAGGTCCATCAGTATGAACGGATCCTCCCTTGGATTCAGCGTGGGGAAATAGTCGGCTATTGCCACCACACGAATGGGCACTGACGCGTCGATTGTGCCTATAGTGAGGGTGTCTCCAACCTCTGCCCCGGTGACATCCAGCAACGACCTGCTTACCACGGCCGGTATGGATATATCAGACCTGCCCGCACGGATGCCGGGCAGTGATAGCCCCCCTGGGATCCAGCTAAGTGCAGCCGATCCGGCCGTGCCCGGCTGCACTACGGCCTCGCTGGACTCCAGGGCAAAGAGCCCGGGAACGTTATAGTCTTCCACCACACGCCATTCGTTCAGGAAAAACTGGAAGTCTCCTAGGGATGTCTCTTCAAAAGGTGTAATCACCGACAGTTCTCCCAGGAAAATGGCTCCCTGTTCTCGTGCCGTCGACCTCATGTTTACTCGGAGGGAAATCAGGGTAAAGGGTGGCACAGCACCAGCGAAATCGAGCCACCCTGACTCATTTATTCGCAGCGGTATGGACCTTCGAGAACGCTGTGGAAATAGATCGGCGTCAAGGCGTATCCAGCCCTGGGAGTCTAGTTCCCAGTCCTCGAAATCCAGTTGTCCAAATGGAATGTCGAAGTAGAATCCTCCAGCGTCTCTAATCCTGCCAGTCAGGAACGCTCCGGGGTCGATTACGCCGGGATTCACCCACAGGCCCAGAGTGGTGGCATATGGAGGAAGGAGTATCCCATCGCTCAAAACGGATTCGGGAGGGTCTGGGTTGATGGAATCCATGATTTCTGATAGAGAGTTTTCATCGGTGAAATCTTCACGGTGCCACCCCACCTTGGCAAATGACCCGGTGTCCACAGCCATGATGGATACTGGGGTCTGATCGAAGGCGCCTGTCGACAGAGTGCCGGTTGTGCGAAGTACTTCAGATATGGCTTCTACTCCATTCAGGCGCTGTTTCAGGTAGGACATTCCCAGAAGGGATACGGGGGCACGGCCTACGCTGTGCTTTATACGAATGTCTGCTCCGGCATCGTATAGTGCCTGGTCCACCTGGCTGCGTACGATGGTGGAGCTGAATGTGCTTCCTATTACACCAAGGGCAGTGGTTAGCATGAGCAGCACCACCAAGGCTCCCGGCATGATGGGGTCTCTGGAGACGCGCCTCAGTCCCTGGACCAGCCAGACCGGCCCAACGGACTCCATGATCCTTGCAATCAGGGCGACGGCTAGGGGGAAAACCCGCATTACCAGAAGTCCAATCGCCAGCAGACCAAGGAGAGGTCCAAGCAGAAGCGAGATGTCAACTTCAAGCTCTCCCGTTCCCAGTGACCGCACGAGAAACGAACCACGTGTCTGGATTTGCCACCATATCAGTCCTATCAACACCAGTGCCAGGATGTCTATATAACTGCGATGGATAAAGGGCGCTCTGGGTGGCCTCGCACCGGACTGGCGGAATTCCACCATTCCCTGTCGGGACGCCATCAACGTGGAGATGGTGAGCACGCTTACGGCTAAAACCGCCCCTGTGGTTCCAAGGAGGAATGCCTGAATTGAGAGAGGCACAGGGACAGAACTGCTGCCTATGTTTGTGTCTACGAAGACCCTTCCAAGCGTTCTGGAAATATTCACTGCCACCAAAGGTCCGAAGACCACAGCCGGGGCCGCCAGCAGCAGCCCCTCTACGAGCGCAAGCAAACCCATCTGCGGAGTGGTGATTCCGCGGCTTTTAAGAATTGATGTCTCTGAGGAACGCGATTTAACTACAAGATTTGATACTAGTGCCAAATAGTAGATTAGGATGCCGGTTGTAAGGGAGATCATCAAGTAGAAAGGGATGCGGGCTAGGAGTATCCGCTCCTGGTAGGTGCTCAGCAGCTCGCCCAGCTTTACGGTGGAGCTGCCGTTTGAAAGATTGACCCGTATTCCGTCTTCCATCTGCTGGAGGGTATCTTGAATCTGAGCAACGTCTCCGGCCCTTGTTTTATCACGGTCCAGGTAGAAGAACCATTTGACATCGGCATAGGATCCTGGATAACTCCGTCCCACGTATTCCAGTATGGCGTCCTCTGTTGTGAACAGAGGTACTATGGGCACATGGTCCTCCGTGTGGCTGAATGTGCGTCTTACGCCGTACCAGAACTCATCGTCTGGTTCAACGCGCTGGAAAACCCCGACGACCTTCACATTCATGAACGTCTGTGACTCGCTGCCAACCGCCGGAAACACCTGTATCTCATCGTCGGAGCCTATCTTGATCATCTCCGATCCCGTGGCATCTATGGCTACTTCCAGTGGGCCGTTTCTGGAGACAGAGCCTTCGGAGTAGGGCCATCGACCCTGCACAAGCTGGGCACGGTCTAGGAAAAGGTCGGCCATGTGGCTAATCTTGCCCCTTGGACGTACAGCGTCTGACATCTCCAGTTGAGGGTGACCCGCAAAGAAGAATGGCAGCGTTTGAAACAGCATAGACTGGTCTTGAAGATAAGGTCGAAAGGGGACGCTGACATACTGTTCAACGGTATCGAGCCTGTCGCGGTAGATGGAGTCCTGTTGAGAGACAAGGGAAGGGTCTTCAAGGCCGTTGTAGGTCCTTATTGTGAAGTTGACCTGTTCAGGTGTGGCCTTGTCCAGCGTGCTGTGTAGGGCTGCTTCTTCCAGTATGTCTGAGAAGATGACTCCGCTGGACATCAGAGACACCGCCAGTATCATTCCCAGGAAGAGGACTATTTCCAGCTTCCAGTTGGAGATGGTCCTCCGCAGAGCTATGACGTAAGCTAGTTGTAGAATGGACATTTTGCTATACCTAGCTACTAGGTTCCTGTCCGAAGTATGTCCTGCGCATTTAGTCTGCGCACCGCCAATTTGGTGATGAGGATTGCTATTGCCAGGGCTCCTGCCAAGCTTAGATACACCAATGCCATGAGGCCGTTGTGAACGGTCAATAGCATGGGAGGGACAACGGATGACCCGTCGACGGTCACGTCAAGGGAGCCAAGGACCCAATGGCTGAGCCATAGGCCTACACCGCTGCCGATGACTATTCCGATGACTGCCACCAGGAACCTTTCTAGCACCAAGGAAAGGAGCACCTCTGTCTTGGAGAATCCAAGAGCTCCGCTTATGGTCAGGTCTACCCTGCCTGTTTGCACCGATATTATTGAGTATGTACCTAGGGCAATTGCTACTGCCATTGTCAGGACGAACATGCTCAATATGGTTAGGCCATTCCAGCCTCCACCAGCCAGCGGGTTGCGTTGCGCCAGTTTTACCGCTGCGTCCCTGTCCTGTACCGAAGAAAAGCCGGCCAGCCTTCTTATGGATAGAATGGCATTGTCACGTGAAACAGCGTCGTTCAGGGAGACCCAGTACTCCTCAGGAGGCTTCAGCGCTTCGGAGCCTGGCATACGTCTGATGTAGTTCTGATAGTCCTCCAGATTCACCAGCAGGAACGGCCTAGAAGGTTGGTTGATGCTGGGGAAGTAATTGGTGACGTTTCTTACTACCACGGGTAACAGTTGGTCCCCGAAATCAATGTACGGTCTCTGTTCTATCAAGAAGGTAGGGCCCCCGATGGTTGGCAGGGGGAGGGGGCCTGCGGGAATCAGCATGCCCCGCGGGGCGACACCAACAGCCTCCCGCCATGAGAAGGTGAGACCGAACCTACCGCTGCGGGATGCTTCCTGCGTGCGTTCTATCCTGTCCGCGTTTGAGTCAACATTTGGTAGGCTGATCCAGGTATTTGGATCTTCAATATTCTCGAAGTCCTCGATGATGGTACCGTCTGGTGATGAGGACGGGCCCCTAGCAGTAATATCGTCAATGCTGAAGCTCCCAGGTTGCAATACGCCTAGGGAGCCGCCGTATCCTCCGCTGATGAAAATGGAGACCACACTGAAAGGAGGCCTCAGCGTCGTCTTTTCCGTTGGGAGAGGCGCCTCCAGATATGTCCACTCCAGGCCTGTTTCAGCAATCACAAGCTTGCCAAGGGACAGGTTGTGATATCCTCCAGAGGAGTCTACAATCCTCATAAGCACGTTCTGAGTCCGACTCCGCAGCCCCTGATCGAGTTCGTCTGCTCTTAACCAGACGCCGATGCTCTCGGCGTCCCTTGGAAGAGGTATTCCGGGAGACTCTTCGCCGGATTGTCTCAGCGGTGCCAGGAGTTCCTCAAGTCCCACCTTTGCGAAATCGTCCCTGAACCATGCGGTATTTGCCAGGGTATGCGGGTCTACTCCTATGATTGTTCCCAGGTTACGTGCAACGGGTGTAACGGCTCTGACCCCCGGCAAAGAGGCAAGATCATCTTGAAACGAATCCGAAAATGATGAACCTCTTACCACTAGGTCGCTGCCTATTCTGAAGATGGTCTGCTCCTGCTGGCTCCTAGATAGGGTTGGCTGAAACGTTGCTCCGAACACGCCGAGGGCAGTGACCATCATAAAGATGATTACCAGGGAGCCGTGTGGCAGGGGATCCCTGGCCATACGCGTGAGGGTGAGGGATACCCATGCTGAGGCTATGAGTCGGCCTGTCAGGGCAAGGGCTTTCATCAGCATCGGCAGTAGTCTTGGTATCACGAAGGCTACTGCCATCAATACAAGCACAGGGCCTAGTAGCATGCTGAGGTCGACTCCCATCAGTGCGTTGCCTGAGAGCTCTCTTTGAATGAACCCTCCACGGTCTTCGATCTGCCACCAGACGAGGCCAACTGTGGTGAGCACCAGCACATCGACATAATATCTGTGCAGTAGAGGCACGGTTGGAGGTCTGGCACGTATTCTGAGGAACTCCACCATGCCAAGGCGTGCCAGGCTCACACCTGAGGCGATCAGCACTGCAAGGCTCAACAGGCCTCCCACGGCACCAATAAGGAACACATTTATGGAGAGGTCTACGGGAAGGGGACTTCCTTCTCCAGCGGGATTGATGGTTCTCACCAACAGGTAACGCACAATCCCAAGGGCCAGAATAGGCCCAAGGAATAGAGACAGAAGCACAACCACACCTTCTCCTAGGGCAAAGAGGCCGCTCACTTGGAGCATGTTGGCTCCGCGGCTTCTCAAAATGTTGGCCGCGTCGCTCTGTGTGCGGGCCAGCATGCCCAATACAAGCATAAGGAAGTACAGAATGACCACTACTACCAGGGATAGGAAGAGGAATAGTGGCACTCTGGCCAGGGTCAGCTCACGCTGGTAATCGGTGATGGTCTTCTCCAGCAGGCTGAGAACCAGCGAGCGAGGATACAGATTGTTCAGGTTTTGCTCAAGTCCGACGATGGCCTTTTTGGTTGGCTCTGCTGTATCGGCTGTGAGAAGCTCTATATCAAGGAACAGGAACCACCAGTAGTCGCCCAGAAGTGAGGAATACCTAGCTCCAAGGCCGTTGAAGTAGTCTTCCTCAGACAGGTAGATGGGGGCAACGGTCCAGGGATCAAGATCCTGGGCATTGAAGTAGTAGCTGCCGGATGTCATCCAATACTCTTCGGAAGGGTCTATGGGTTCCACGAGGCCGACAAGCGTGAGTTCGACCCTCTCAGACTGGTCGGCGCTGAAGGGAACCATGTATATCTGCGAGTCCACCTCCCATCCCATGTTGTGCGCGGTTTGCTTGCCAACGACTATTTCCATGTTCATGCCTGTGTCATGAAAAACGGGCGCGGCCCTGGCCCAACGGCCCTCCACAATCCTGGTATGCTCTTTGAAGTCGGTTAGGAAGAAGGGCTGACCTGATGGCCCCCCGCGCGAAGGGGGGCGTCCGTCCTTTGTCATCACTAGTGGGAGATTCGACTGAGCGCGGCCGGAACGCTGTGTATCTTGTATCAGGTGGCCAAGGTGTCCGCCGATGGTATCTTCAACGGCGCTCTGTAAGTTTTGATAATCAGCCAGGCCAAGTGGTCTGTTCTGTATCCTTATCTGGGCGTTCAGGCCTGCGGGAGGTGTCAGAGCTAGGGTGTGTCGTAACCCTCCTTCAGCCAGGGTCTTGGAGTAGATGGCTCCCACGGCCATCAGGGTGACGGCTGTCAGAATTCCAAATGAGGTGACTGCCAAGAGAACCCATGACGAGCGAAGACGCCGCGGAAGTAGCCAGATTATCACCCTGATCCAGGTCATTGTTCTTGGTCCGACATTTCCCTTCTCACCTCAAATGCTTGAAGTCAGGCTTGTGCGGCGACATATCGTGGAGGGTATTCTGATACCAGTTTTGTGGTCTCTTTTGGTATTGGCAGAGTATATCAGAAAGGACAGGTAGGAAGAAGATTGCTCATCAATGTCATGGAGGTAATAACCATGTAAGTTCTGTTAAGTAAATTGATTTACCGAGGCAGACTAGCAAGGTACTTCTTTCAGTCGAGTTGCTGCATTGGCTTAGTAAGATGGGGCTATGCCTGAGCAATGCAGAAGGTAAGACAACGGAGTTATACTGGAGGACATCGGAATAGCCCAGAGCTATATCCTGGTGGGGGTCTTCAATGAAAATTGGCCTACAGATGAAAGGGTTTCTTTGGACTTTGCCTCCCACTCTTTAAAATGGGATCGGCGTGTCCGGCGGTGGTGGAGCCAGCGATGGTAAGGGATAAGCAGTGAGGATAAAGGCCAGGGCAAGGTCGTAAGTAAGCCGTTAGCACCCCATCATGTATGTGGGATTAAAATTGTACATAGCAGAGGCGCATCGTGTGAGTGCAGGCGTAAGCTGAACATTGACAGGTGCACTTCAGTCGTTTCTTGGCGTATTGGCGCTATTGGGCAGTTTCAGTCGGTGTGGTAGAGGCATTTTCGTTGCCTATGCTACGGACTCGGCTGTCGAGTCCCGTACCAATAAGCCCAAACAGTGTTACCACACTACCTCCAATTGTCACAACCATCGACGCTGCTATTATGCTTGCAGCACCGCCCATCATCAGGCCCCCCATGGGCTGCATGAGGGAGTGAGTCATTCCCCATATCCCCATAACCCTGCCACGGTACTCGTTGGGAACCAGGGTATGCAGTGTGCTCTGCGCGGTCACAGTGAAAATCTGAAGACAGAGCGAGGCAAGCCACTCTATTGCCAGTGCAAGGCCGTACCATGGGGATAATGCAAAGGCGATGAGTAATCCTCCGTAGGAACTCGCCCCGCCGATAATTAGCCAACCCTTTTTCCGAATCGTTCCTAGCGAGCCGCCGATAAGTGCACCCATCAGTCCCCCGACGCCTGTTGCTGAGAACAGTAAAGAGATAGCTGAGCCTGAAGCCGACCCGAGGAGCTTATGGGCGAAAATCGGCATCAGGGTAATGTGTGACATACCGAAGCAGGCGCTGACAAAGCTGGTGAGTATGAGAAGACGGAAGATGGGTCGGAACAGGATGTACCTGATACCGTCCTTGAGCTCTTGGATGCCGCTGTTGCCGACGGAGCGCTCGACAGTAGGCAGGTGGACTCTGAACAGCATATAGCTGAATATTGCGTAGGCCACGGCGACAACGTAGATTGCTATGGCGGCACCAACCCGCGGAATGCCGATGTAATCAATCATAAGCCCGGCTACAATGGGAGCGAATATACGCGTGCCGGGGTGGACCGTCGAATTGAGGGCAACTGCACTCATCATGTCACGACGGTCTATGAGGTTTGGAAAGATTGCCTGGCGGGACGGCTGGTCGAAGGCCTGAAGCCCGCCGACCAAGAACACAGCTCCAAGGACGTGCCATACCTGGACAACTCCGGTCAACGTTATTGTAGCCAGTGCCAGGTATATAAGCGCAATCCCTGAGGTCGTTGCCATCAGGAGCCGGCGTTGGTCTACTTTGTCTGCGAAAACTCCTCCAACCAAGCCGAGAATCACCGCGGGCAGTGCTCTGGCGAGCGCGAGAAGTCCCAGCTGAAGGGCCGATCCCGTCAGGTCAAACACCAACCAGGCCTGGACGACCAGGAACATCTGCATGCCGAAAACAGCGGTAACGAATCCAAGCCAATAGACCCGGAAATTCCTGTGCTTCAGTGCTGTTAGAATTCCCAGCCTCTTCATTTAGATAAACATTCTCATAAGTGTGAGGCACCATCAAAGATTTTGGGAGTCTATCACATCCTGACTGTGACGTGTAGAAATGACAGCAGCCATTTGTCAGGTCTTCGTGAGGTTTCAGCTTGTGGTACTATCCCCGAGTTAAACGCGGCGCCAGTTGCCACTGGTGCCAACCATCAGTTAATGACGAGGAGGCATTGCAATGTCGTGGGTCGTTGTGGCATTGCTGGCCGCGAGTATTACAGCCTCGATCAGCGTTCTCGACAAGACGAGTATGGGCTACGCGCGCTCACGACTTACGCTGCCTCTGCTGATAGGGTTTGCTCAGACCAGCGTTGGTCATGGTGGTGCTTATGGTGTCGTGGCTGCCGGAAGGAGTGACCTTGGAGGCAGTAGGGTGGTGCATACTTGCAGGAGCCCTGTTCGGCCTTGGTGCACAATTGCTTATGCGGGTTCTCTTTTCACATGAGGTGTCCCGGACGATTCCAGTTACCGAGACCTCGCCAATCTTTGCGGCACTCATAGCTGTTGCCTTCCTTGGCGAATCGCTCACGGCCATCCAATGGACAGCCGTTGTTGCCACAGTTGCGGGGGCTGCCATGCTCTCCGTTCGCCCCGACGCGGTGTATAGCAAAAGCCTCCTGGACAACTCTTTCTATATCCTCATGCTCGGGGCGTTCATAATGGCAACCGCCAACGTGACAATCAAGGTGGCCCTCAACGACCTTCCTATCCTTTTCACTCATGGTCTGCGTATGCTTGCGTTGGGAATCGTCTTCCTGGCTTTCAACGTCCGCGCAGAACCCTGGCACGATGTCCGTAGTCTTATTGCCCGGCGCAGTCCAGCACTACTTATTGTGAGCATCAATGAGCTGGTCATTGCCAACGCAGGATTGTTGATGATGCTATGGGCGCTCTCTATGGGACCGGTGTCTCTTGTTACGGCGTTGATAGGGACTAGGGCATTTTTTGTGGTGCTCTATAGCACTGCACTTGCTATAGTATGGAGAGGGGCGATGGGTGAAAAGATCAAGGCCGGAACCGTAGTTGTTAAGGTCGGCTCGACAGCGCTCATCGTCGCGGGTGTCGCGGCAATTGTCATCTGAAGTGGCGCATGGAACCGCGCCTATATCAGGCCGCCGGAATGTGCTGAATTTGGGCTCAGTGATATATGTTGTTGTGGGCAAGCCCATTACTCGAGGGCCACTGAGAGACGCACTTGCGAAAGCAACGGAGAAAAATGTCGCGCCGCTTTGACTTACGACGTCGCAATAATGTACGGCTCAGAAGTTTCCATACAGCAATAGCGAGAAATGTAGATTATGATCGCGATTAGAGTCTTAATCCGTAGCCTGTCTCAGGATGCATGACTTGACTGCCATATGTGAGCCCGATTATCATGACGTCATCTCGTCGCGCTTTCTTTGCAGTGCTGTGCATGACATGGCCGAAACGGGAAATAACGGTTATATATGCGGTTAATCTGAACATTTCCATGGCATATTATGCAAGTGGTGCATCCATGATCATGCCCTGGATACCTCCGGCATCCGAGGCTCTGGTATGTCACATTCAGGCCATATAATAGCAGGATGTCCACATTGATTGAGCGCATTCCAGGCGTAGGGCGAGTTTTCTATGGATGGTGGATAGTAGCCGTCGGTATTACCATTGCTATCCTGAACGGCGCTTTCTATACCTACGGTTTCGGTGTTTACTACGTTCCTTTGCTGCATGAGCTTGGGGCAAGCCGAGCGGCCCTTGGAGGCGTTATTGGCCTGGCTCGTCTGGAAGGCGGTCTCATAGCTCCAATTGCCGGATGGCTCATAGACCGTTACGGGCCGCGACGTCTGCTCTATATCGGAATCTCGGTCATGGGCCTGTGCTTCATTCTCCTGAGTCGCATCACTTCCCTGTGGATGCTCTACGTTGTGTTTATGGTGATTGCCAGCGCGTCCAGCTTTGGTGGCGGTCGACCAATTAATGTGGCAGTTGCCAATTGGTTCATTCGCAAACGGGCAAGGGCCATGGGTATCCTGCTGGCCGGTATTGGCCTGGGAGGCAGTTCTGTTGTTATTGTGGCCTGGCTCACGGAGAATTACGGATGGAGAACCGCTGCAATCATCGCCGGCCTTGCATATTGGTTCATAGGGCTTCCACTGGTCTCCCTGGTGCATCACCGACCGGAGCAACGCGGCCTTCATCCCGATGGCATTCCGGTGGAAGTTGCTGCCGACACTCCTGCCACTGCGAGAAGCGCGGAGCCGCTTGAGGTGGAACTCACGCCGCGTCAGGCCCTAAGAACGCGCTCCTTCTGGATGCTGGCGGTGGCTTTTGCGAGTTGGTCTGTGACAGTCACAGTTGTGGCCGTTTACCACATTCCGTTTCTCATAGAGGACATGGGTGCTGCTTCCGTCACGGCAGCTAGTCTAACCTCGGCCACCCTGTTGTTATCTGTCCCTGGACGCATAATCTTCGGGTGGGTTGGAGACTTGGTGAACATCCGTGTGCTGTTGGCAGTGACACTGCTTCTTCAGGGGATAGGCGTTTTAATGATGTCCCTTACACCCAATCTTGGTTGGGCACCTTTTTATATTGTGCTTCTGGGTCCGTCTTATGGAGGTGCTGCTGCACTGCGTCAGGCTATAGTGGCGCACTTCTTTGGGAGACGCAACTTTGGGACCATAAGCGGGCTACTACAGTTTGTTGACCTGCCTGGTGCCGTACTCGGACCCATATTTGTGGGTTGGGTAGTAGATATTTCAGGCAGCTATCGTCTTGGTTTTCGATGCGTGGCTCTGTTTCTGGTGGTGGGAGCGGTGGCACTTTTCATAGCCCGCCGTCCACAATTGCCGCTTGGACAGAACGGGCCTGACCAGTAAGCGAATTTGCAGGACTGGTCATCTTTCGGGTGGCTATCAATTGGTACGATAGATGTTTAGCATCGGATTATTGTGCCCAGTCTCGCCCACTCGATCGATGGATAAGGATTTTACTTTTCGTACGGCTCATTAATATTGAAATGAGCTCCCTCTAAAGAGCGCGACGCCTAGACCGTCGAATTGATCTGTGGTTAGGGATTCCAGCACGGCCTCGGTATTCTCGTATAAAGCCTGGAAATCGGATGGGCAGATATCAATGCGTCACCAGTATGACTGCTTATGCGTGGTCCATTTAGCGTTAGGAGCACCGGTGTGCTCAGGCCAATCACTGCCCTGCAAGCCCTACGACGGTCTTTACGAGCGTGGACGGAAGATCTGCGACAGTGATAGCGGCGTTGGCTCCAAGGCCATCTAGGATGGCATCAAAATGTGAGAATTCAGGGCGCAAATCGTCGAATGCTACAGGACCTCATTCTTCGCTGTTGTGGGTGAACGCCGATGTCCCGAGGTCGTATCCAGCGTCTTTCGAGTTTTGAAGGCGTCTTCCTTCCTCCGTGGTCACAACTCATCTTAAGCTGGATACGCTCCGATAGCATGGCAATTATTAACTACAATCCGTCTCTGGAAGAAACGATTTCTGCAGTATATAGGCGGCGGTTGACAACGACTGCGTATTTTACTACGATGGCTATCGTCGAATGTGGTTTTTCCATCGCGTCGTAACAGTCTTAATAGTGAATACCCGGTCTAGTAGATTCGTCTAATTGAAAGGAGAGAAGCTATGACTAGCCAGGATCCCGGGCCAACAGTCGGGCCACTGGGAACGCATGCAGGAGTTGTTGGAGGAGTTGCTGCGCCTCTAGTTGGGGACGTGGACAAGTTGATGCACACGACGATGGCTCCCTACGGAATCACCCCTGTGCCATCTGCGGAACTTAAGCCCTATTGGGACGGTGCCAAAGAAGGTAAGTTGGTTATACAGCGGTGCCAGGGCTGCAAATCCTACAACCATCCCCCGGTGTTTGTCTGTAACTACTGTGGGGACCGTGACGCAGAGTTGAAATTTGAGCAGGTTAGCGGACGCGCCACTCTCTACACGCACTACATCTGCTATGACACATCCGTCGCGGGGTTTGAGGAGAAGGTTCCCTACGCAGTGATCTTGGTTGAGCTGGAAGAGCAAGCCGATCTACTGCTTATGAGCAACATCCTGAACTTCGAGTACGATGCTCTTGGTTCTGGGCTCAAAATGGGTCTACCTCTGGAAGTCGTCTTCGACAAGGTGAACGACGACATAAGCATTCCTCAATTTCAGCCGCGGTCTAATTAGCGCGGCGGTGCAAAGCCATAAAGTGGCTTGAGACTCGCAGAGAACTCATTCCACTATTAAAGAAAAAAGGAGAACGTTATGCCAATCCAGTGGCCCAAAGGAAAGAGACCTGTTTTCGTAGGATCTGGGAGTACCATGTGCCGCCGCTATTTTGACGGCACCAAGTCCTCAAGGGCCAATGAGGCAGCTTTGATGGCCATTCAGGACGCCGGATTGACGGTGGACGACATTGATGGCATCTACATCTGGGCTGATCCTAACTGGGGACCGAACCAGCGTGGTGATACCAAGGTCTGGTTGGACGTGCCCCACATGATGTCCGTGGTGAATTGGAACAATATACGGCACTGGATACAGACTGATAGCCCGGCGGCAGGCTCCTGTGCAGGACCTCAGTTGGCAGCAATGGCCCTTGGCGCGGGGGTGTGCAACAACGCACTCGTTATCCGCACGGGGCATCATCCCGCAGGTGTGCGCTATCGCCAGGTCAGTGGACAGATGGCCGGTGGTTCATCAGCTCTCTCCACGGTGTATGGTCATGGCGTAGGTGGCTCCGGTCAGGCCATTACATACCAACGGTATCTGGAAAAGTACGGAGCAAAACGCGAGGAAATGGCGGGTTACGTGCTCAACGCCCACCGAAATGCTCAGCTCAATCCATACGCCGTATGGAAGGGCCGTCAGATTACGTATGATGATTACATAAACTCCCGTCTGATTGCCTATCCTATGAGCGTGTTCGATAACGACATGCCTGTGGATGGAGTCCAGGCAGTGGTTATGACCACCGAAGACCGTGCCAAAGACACGCCTCATCCGGGCGGCTATATCTCTGGCATGGCGGCCATCCCTATGCACAGGAGCAGGGGTGGAGTGGTCGACTCGCTTGAAGCCCTCGAGGAAATGAACGACTGGCAGGCCAAGAACCTGTATGAAAGCGCAGGTGTTGGTCCAAAGGACATTGACCTGAAGCACGTCTATGACGGCTTTAGCCCTATGGTGTGGATGTGGCTAGAGGCATTCGGCTTCTGCGAGCGTGGTGAAGCTCACGCATGGTGTCAGGCAAACAATATTGCATTGGAAGGCCCTCACCCTTTGAACACGGCCGGAGGAAACCTTGGTAACGGTCGAATTCACGGGATGACGAACGTCTGGGAAACGGCAAACCAGATGATGGGCACGGCAGGGGAGCGTCAGTTGCCTAGGGTGGACGGAGCGCTTAGGAACATGGACGTTGCCATCTGCGAGACTGGCCCCTTCGGCAGTGCATCCAGCTTCATTTGCACTCGCGAATAAATTAGGTTGTAGGTAGAACAGCCTTGCTTCCATTTGGAGGCAAGGCTGTTCGTTGCCACCACATCAACGAGAACGGAGACTATTAGTTGAAGATCGGCATCATATCTGACCTCCACTGTGATCTACAGGCGTTGGAAACCGCATTGAGCGAGATGAGTGGTGTAGACCAGGTCATCTGTGCAGGAGATCTGAACCTCCAGTATCGCTTCTCCAATGAGATATCTGAGATCATACAGAGGTGGCAGATGCCTGTGGTGCGGGGCAATCATGATACGGCTATTCTCTCGTCGTCGGGACTTATGCTCAGGAACTCCGGGCAGATCAAGCCTGAAAATTTGGCTCACTTGCAGCGCGTACCGCTCACGCTTGAGTGGAACATAGAAGGCAAGAAGGTAATGATGATGCATACAAGTCCTCTAGACCCCACTGGTGGTGAGGATGGCGGTAGGGCTGGCGTATTGCTTCCTGGTGAGGGTGATAGGCTGGCCCCGTCTCGGATGGCCAGGAGCGAGGGTGGCCTGGTTGCGGGGGGCGAAGGAGGCGATAATAGCGCCTCAGGCAGGTTGGCGAAGATACCAAACCACCTGCTTCCGGAGGCGACGGCTGACGTGCTTATTGTGGGACATACCCATCGGCCTATGATTACCTCGGTTGGCAACACACTCTTGGTCAATCCCGGGTCACTGGGGCAACCAAGAGACCCCAAGAAATCCACCATCCGCACTTATGCAATCCTGGATACCTCCAACTGGGAGGCCTCCATCCACGGTTTCGATCAGGCACGCGACTGACGAAATCTGACTATCAGGCAGTATGGTTAGAGTGAGTGCTGAGATCACCCGACGCGGTTTATCAGATTATCCTCTCCTGAGAAGTCGTATTCGCGCTTCTTGTCGAGCCCCTGGGACATGAACCACTCATAGGTCTGTTGCATTGCCGTCTCAAAGGTGTAGAAGGGCTCGTAGCCAAGGTGGTCACGTAGCTTACTAATGCCGAATATGGTGCTTTCATCCCAGTTGTGGATGTACGGGGCCAGTCGTTGAATCAGCGGCCTACGCTCGTCAGGAGAAGCTTCATCCATGATTGTAGCCGGCACAAAGACCTTCTGAGGTTCCACCCCAATGACACTGGCACAAGTGTCCACATAGCCCTCGTCGCTGAAGTAGTCCTTGCCCGTGACGTTGTAGATTTCTCCGTAAGTCCGTGGGTTTAGGGCCATCATTCGCAGTGCCCTCGCTTCGTCGTCGACGTGACCAATCTGTCCAAGGGTTGTGCCTCTACCAGGTATCAGCACCTTGCGACCATTCAACAGCCGAATGAACATTCTCTGTTCCCGGTCAAGAATCCCGTTATCAGGCCCAAACACCATTGAGAAACGGGCCGATGTGATGGGGAAATGGCGTTGGCGATATACCTTCATAAGGTAATCTTCGCAAATGAGCTTGTTGCGACCGTAATCGGACTGCTTGGAAGTGTTGTCCACAGGTGAGTTCTCATTGATTGGGAGGATGTTGGTGGCGGCGTATACAACTGTTGAACTGGCGAAGATGTAATGTCCAGCCCGACCCTCGAAGATGTCCACGATGCTTTGTACGTCCTCCAGCATGTAGGCGCTGATATCGAAAATCACGTCGAATTCCTCGGAACCCAGCACTTCTTTCATTTGCTTGTGGTCTTTCCTATCGGCGTAGAGGCGTTGCACTTCTCTGGGGACTGGAGCCTCGGTGATACCACGATTGAGTATTGTAACATTGTGTCCATAGCGAACTAGTTCCTGTACTAAGTGCAGGCCGTTGAATCTTGTGCCACCCATGACTAGAGTTTGCATCTTTGACCTCCTGTCAAACGCTATTTTAGCCCCAGATTCAACTCTAGTCGAGAGTAATATTCAGGATTGGAGAGTGTAGCCTTGGATTCCATGCGTTAGAATGAAATTTGTATCTATTCCTTTTGAAGAATAACAAAACAGCGGAAGGTGATCGCATGATTATCGTAGTCCCCGACGATGTCCTCGGTATTGTGGCAGACTCAAATCTGGACCAGCAACTGAGAGAACTTGGAGAGATACGGGTCTTCGACTCTCCTGCCGACAGCGAGAGCTTGCTGGTGGAAAGACTAGCTGGAGCCGACGTAGCCATAACGATTGGAGGAAGCGGCTTCACCGAGCCTGTATTGAATAGCTGTCCGGGGCTGAAGCACGTAGCGATCTTTGGCATTGGCGTGGACAGTGTTGACCTAGATGCATGTTGCAAACGTGGAATCACTGTGACAAACACACCTGCGTATTCAGCGGCGATTGTGGCTGAGAAGGCCATTGGACTGGCACTGGGGGCTGCTCATCAGATACCTCAGTTGGACCGTGCCGCCAGAGGTGGATGGTGGCCCTAGGAGACCGTCGGTCAACTGCATGGTAAGACACTTGGAGTGATTGGGACAGGCGCCATAGGCCAGCGCGTGATAGCACTTGGCAAGAGCTTTGGAATGGAGGTCATTGCCTGGACGTTTAACCCATCTCCACAACGGGCTAGCGAATACGGGGTGAGCTTTGTATCTCTTGATGAACTATTGACAGGGGCATATGTGGTGTCTCTTCAGTTGCCATTAAGCCCGTCGAGCGAGGGTCTTATCGGTTCACACCAACTGAAGACTTCGGCCATACTAGTGAACGTGGGCCGTGGGGCAGTTGTGGAGGAAGATGCTTTGGTGGATGCTCTGCGAAGGGGTAGAATAGCATGCGCGGGGCTGGATGTCTTCTCGACTGAGCCGTTGTGGCCTGAGCATCCATTCATGCATCTTGAGAACGTGGTGCTGTCGCCTCACAATGCCGCCAACACGCCGGAGGCCAATCGAGCGGGTCTGGCGATAGCGATACAGAACATCTATAACTGGCATCAAGGGTTGCCAACTAACGTGGTGGTGTGAGAACTGGGCAATAAATTGGTGGGAATGTGATGCTGCCTAATGATGGTATTCTCTATCCCTTATCATCTGCCACGAACTTAATTGAAAGGGAGTTCACACAGTGACGGGTGTTCTTCTCGGTCAGGTGCTCACCAAGAAACACGTGCCCAAGGTGCCCCCCGCAGTTGACACACTCAATCTCTATACGCATTCCGTCCGGGTCCGGTAAGCGCCTCACGGCCCCCGGTAGCTCATCATCGAAGGCCGGCCAGCCGCATAGGGCGTCGAACTTATCGTTGGACATATAAAGCTCCGCGTTGCACCGCCGGCAGATATAGGAGCCTGTTTCATAGAAGTCGTCGTACTCGCCGGAGAATGGTCTTTCCGTGCCCTTATTTTCTATTACGAAGCTCTCTTCCGGAGTGAGTGAATTGTATTGATTACTCACGTTCATCCTCCAATCACGTTGTGGGCGTGGTATTGCAAAAAACTATTCAGTGTACCTCTCCATCTTTGAGGGGCCGGCGCGCAGTGAAGCTAGGTCAACCCCGCGTTCCCTGGGACGCTGGCTATGCACAGTCAGAGCCTCAGGGTCGGACCACCGCTCCATCAGCACAAAGTGATCAGGCCTATCGGTGCTTTGGTACAATTCGTATCGTTGGCAGCCTGGCTCTTCCCGCACGCTTGAGCACAACGAGGCAAAAGCCGCCGCAAATTCATCACGCTTTCCTGATGCTGCCTCCATATTCACAACCAATCGGACTGTCATAATACCCCTCCTGAATATGTGGGTCTGATTCTAGGGAATTGCGCACACGTTTCCAAAGAAATAAGGATCACTCATGCCACGGGCTATGCCAATCCTAATCTTACTCGCTTTAGCAGATGGAGTACAATGCTGATTGCACGGGAATCATTGGAGGCGATGCCAGTTAGCTCCCGCTACCACAACATCAGAGACAGTGAGTAACCGTCCAGATCTTCCAGGAGGTTCATATGCTTGGTATGGGAATAGGCATGCAATCTTCTCCTTAGTGTGGTTACTCTGGAGCTCCGGAAATGTTGGTTATCTTGAGGGCCCTTACCACAGATATTGCCCAACAAGGCCTCGCTGGACAGGGCTACGTACCAGATAGTAAAAGATTTGATATCTCGTAAGAGATAGCGGTATGGGTTCACCGTGGACGTAGAACTGACCTGACATGAAATCTATGGCCGTTCTCCTTTGCTTGAGCCTGATATCTCTTTCATCATGTCTGGATATTTCGACTCGACGGAGTATTGCGTTAATCCTTGACACCAGCCCCGTTGGTCTAAAGGGTTTGGGTACGTAATCGTTTGTTCCTACCGCGAAACCTCGCATGATATCATCTGACCCATCTCTAACCGTGAGTATCACAATGGGAAGAATGTACCTCCGACTGATGCGCGAACAAACCCCAAATCCATCTGTATACGGCAGACTAAGATAAAGAAGAATGTCCTGGGGCTCTCCAGTCCCCGCCATATGGACTCCAAGGTCACCACTGTGGGAGTGCGATATGATAATGTCAGACCATTGTGACTCGAGCACCATAGTAATTACTTCGAATACGTCCTGGTCATCCCAAATTATCAGGCATCTCAAATGGTACGGACTCTCTTGAAGAATCTGCTATGCGAAGTGAATGGTTCCTGGCAGATCAGATTGAGGGTGGAGTAGACGATTCATAGCAGTCATGCGGCAGTTGCTTACCACAATATAACACAAGGCATTTTGCATATACCGGCAGCATAATATTTAGCAACAAAAATTGGGTCAATGCGTACATACGTACGTAGTTCGGCAGTTGGTCTCCGTTTTAAGTAACGATTGGTACGGTTCCGGTGTATGCTTTGGGACGATCAGATAACGGTATCGGCCCGATTCTGCTACTTGATGTAAACAGCAACTCTGATAGAGTATTGTGGTCGGAGGACAGCTGGATGCGTTCCTAATCTCTGTATAGGCATACAGCCTGCCATTCGGCAGTTGCCTACAGGACATTGAACTCCTCATAACTATGAACAGATCAGAGCGCCCATCCGCCTTTGTTCCAAGTAAGAGCCGTTTACGCTGGTTGATGCTGGGCCTAGTGTGGCTGCTCTATGTTTCCTTTGGGATTACCTCTGGGACAATAGCTCCACTGGTTGGCCCCATCGTCGATGATCTGAATATGACGTATAGCCAGATGGGACTGGTGCTTGGGGCATGGCAACTTGTCTACATAGTGACGGCATATCCCCTGGGTACACTGATAGATAGGTTTGGGGTGCGCCGCTCGTTGGGCGTCGGCGTCTTCGTGGTGTGGTTGTCGCTGATACTGAGGGGAGTGGCCGGCGATTTCCCAACGCTCTTCCTAGCGGTGGCACTGTTTGGTGTCGGTGGTCCAATCATCTCTATAGGAGCGCCGAAGGTGGTATCTCTATGGTTTGAGGGGAACGAAAGAGGGCTTGCAGCAGGCATATACACAACAGGACCAGTCACGGGAGTTGCCATAGCTCTGGCTACTGCGGCTAGCGTGGTTATGCCGCTTACGGGGTCGTGGCGCGGCATCTCCCTTATATACGGTGGAGTGGTTCTTGCGATTATGGTGATGTGGTGGGGCTTTGCAAGAGACATCCAGCCACATTCAGGAAATGCCGGACAGGCATCCGGTGAATCCGTGTCTCTGATTGGTACGCTCGGAACCTTGCTTCGCATACGAAACGTCCAGGTAATAGTTGTTCTGGCGGTGGCAACTTTTCTTTTAAATCATGGCCTCAACAACTGGCTTCCTACGTTACTCCAAGAGAGAGACATGACTCTCACTCAGGCCGGTTTCTGGACCGCAGTTTCTACGCTGGCCGGGGCTTTTGGCCTGCTCTTCATACCTTTAATCGCGAGACATGGCTATAGAACCATGACGATGGCGGTCCTGCTACTTCTGGCGTCTGCAACCACTGTTGGGCTTGCTACGCTGAACGATACATCGCTTATAGGCACACTTATGATATCCAGCATTGTAAGGGTTCCGATGATGCCAGTCTTGACGTTGATATTGATGGAAACACGGGGCGTAGGCGCGCTGCGTATGGGTGCAGCGGGAGGGCTCTTTTTTGCAGCAGCGGAAATAGGAGGGTTTGGAGGACCGTTCCTGCTTGGTATTATCCGGGATGCTACGGACTCTCTGGGCTTGGGTGTGCTGTTCCTAGCGGTGCTTTCGGCTGTACTGGCTCTGACATTGCCTCTGATTCGTGAGCAACGCTGGTAGGATATGGTAACTACAAATGGGCTATCAGATTCAAACATAGCTGTTACTAAACTGTGTAGCTGAGGGCTTTTGGGCGACAGCCTTTGAGTTATGGCATCCAGCGGGCTTAGTTAGGCGTCCCGCATCTGCTGTGTGGGTGGTTTGGCCAGGAACATGAGTACGCTGGCTGTCATCACCAGGGCTGAAAAGATCAGGAAGATCAATGTGTAACTGCCCAGGACGTCGAAGGCGATGGAAGCGATAAACGGCCCTGTGGCATTGAAAACCATCTGGATTGGCCATACGACTCCTCGGATGGCCCCCACGTTATCCCGCCCGTAGAAATCGGCGAAAATCACCTGTAGAAGTATGAACATTCCCCCAAAAGAAAGTCCGTAGTAGATGCCCCATACAATAGCTTGCCAGGCCACGTGTACCTGCAGCAGTCCAACGAAACCTATGCTCATCATCATCAATATGCCGATCAGTGTGCGTCGGGCTGTAATGCGCTCTGAGAGGAACCCGGTAGCAAGAGAACCTATGCCCGCGCAGATGGAAAGCAATGCCGTTGCGGTAACAGCGTAGCTTTCGGAAATGCCTTGATCGGTTAAATACGGGATCATGTGGAAGTTCAGTGCCGGTGCTGCCACAAACACCAGTGAGAAAGCGACAACGAGCAGATAGAAGGACGGGTGTTTTAGAGCCTGTTCCCTGGTCATAGATTTCTCTTCCATGGGCCGTTGCTCTGGATGCGCCTGTGCATATTCCTCGCGTCGTTGTGCTTTTTCCGGGTCAACTCCGTCAGGAAGCAGTCCCATGTCCTCTGGCTTGCGCCTCATAAAGATTGCCATTGGAATCATGGAAACTGTCCACATAAGCAGACCTGCCACAGCCGTTGCCAGCCGCCAACTGCCATGTGATACCAGGAACTGCACGTACAATGGCGTAACGGCGTTGCCGATCCTCTGTCCAAGACCTCCCATCGCCACTGCGCGCCCGCGTTTGGCTATGAACCACTTGGGAACCACAACGCCCAATGCCAGAGCCAGGACGCCCATGGTTAGGGCGCGTCCGACAATTTGCAAGAGGTAGAACTGCCAGAGAGCATTGATGAACGCCATGAGGATTAACGTGCTTCCCAGGATTGCGAAAGCGACGGTGAGAGTCCACCTCGCGCCGAGGCGGTCCAGCATTGGTCCGACGACCATTGCCACAACGCCACCGGCAAGGGTGCCAATAAGGGTTGAACCGGAGAACATCGTGCGAGACCAGTGGAATTCCTCGTTTATGGGCTTCATGAACACGCCCAGAATCGGATAGGACTCAGCGCTTTGGGTAAACCCGCCCAGACCTATGACAATGACTATGACCCAGCCGTAATATAATCCGGGTTTCTTGGTCTTTTTGGGAGTGGATGAAGTTTCGTCGGGCATATTTATTAGCTAGAATTCTCAACGCGAAAACACGCAGGTTCAGTGAGCAACGAGGACAATCGTAGTCTCCATTACGAAGGGTTGTCAACTATCGCATCACGCTTTTAAAGCATATGTCATCACTGCTAACAGACGTCCTCAAGGCCGGAGTTGGATTTGGAAGCGATTGTTGACTGTGTGTGTCTTCCGTCTTCCATCGTCTAACATCTACTTTCCCAGATGCATCTGGTGGTTCACAAGGACATCTGTCATACTGCCAGCCTTGTGTGGTGGCTACCCACAGCGAATGCACTGAAGACTGAATTGCTCTCTACTATTACCAGGGCGTCAGAACCCTGGTATTTATTGGAAATCAGGTAAGAATTGGCAAATGTGAACGGTGACTCTGAGCAGGTGCAGACGGTCAGAGGCAATTCCACCAACTACGGCTGGTATGTGATGGGGTTCATTTGGGGTCTGAACCTTGTGGTACCCCTTGCGGCTGTCTCCTTGGGTGTGATGTTGCCTGCCATGAGCGAAGAATTGGACATGGTACCTTTCCAAGCGGGCATCCTTGGCTCGGCGTGGTTTCTGGGCTCGGCTCTGGTGGCCCTTCCTTCCAGCATATGGCTGTCTAGGTACAGTCCCAAGAAAATAACCTTCCTGTCCATCTTCTTTGCAGGCATAACTCTTTTGCTACAGGGTTGGGCGCCTACCTTCGCAATCCTCCTAGCCGCCCGGTTCCTGTTTGTCATAACCGTGGTGAGCCGTATACAGGCAGAGGTTCTGCTAATGCACCAATGGTTCGCCTCAAGACAGATTGCCCTTGTCATGAGCATATCCATAGGAGTGGTCTCTATTGGACAGATGGCGGCTGTTGGCCTTACCCCTTATCTGATGCTCATCTTATCCGGTTGGCGCAACATGTATTTCGCGATGGGGATTCTATTGCTGATAGGTGCCTTCCTGTGGATGGTCATTGGAAGGGAACAGGTTCAAGTTTCCACGCGGGAATCTGAACTCTCTCGAGTGAGGTCTCCGATAAATGTCTTGCGACGTCACAAGTTTCTTTGGGTGCTGGCGATCGCCCCATCGGGCGCTGCTCTGGCATGGGGTTCAGTTATGACATTCTGGCCCACGTATGCCATGGAGTCCCTTAACCTCTCCTTGCCCATGGTGGGTATGTTGATGACACTGTTCCCTGCTGGAGGCATAGTTGCCTCCTTCCTGGCGGGGCCCATCTCCGATTTAATTGATCGCAGGAAGCCGTTGCTATGGGTGCCGGGTATACTGTTGCCGCCTCTATACATTGCCCTTTTCACCACAAAGCTACCGATATTGGCTGGTATTCTTCTTGTCGTTGCAGGCTGGAACGCTATGATATGGGTTCCCATCATACGTATCATCCCCTTTGACCTTCGATTGGCTCCCAGGGAGACCGCCGTGGCCACGGGTCTATCCATGACACTCCTACCGATCGTGGGCGCATTGGGGCCACCGCTTGTGGGTGCAATCCAGCAGATCACAGGATCATTGCAAATAGGGCTGTTGAGCATAGTGGCCTTTCCGCTGACACTGCTAGTAGGTGGGCTGCTGATTCCGGAGACCAGTTCACGCCGTCGGATAATGGCTTCCGAAATAGGTGAAGAAAAACAGCTTAAGACAGGAACTGGGCAGTTACCAATAGAGTAACCGCCCAGTTCCTGTCTTAAGCTGTTTGGCAAGTGGACACTTTCTCTGTGGGTGTTATATACCTAGCTTCTGTCCAAGCAACTCACGTATTTCACGTACTGTATCCTTCTGCCATGCGGGATAGCGTGCGTTGACACGTTCTCTGCGGGCCTGACTGATAGCCTGTTCGTCCTGCCCCGCCATATCGCGTTCCAACTCCTTGGTTATCTCGGCAGTCTCTTTATGTGCGAGCGCTGGCCGCTCAATCCAGTGGCCCAGGTATTCCTGGTCGGCGTTAAAGAACACAACGGTCGGTATTGACCGAAACTCGCCATTGTTTAGGAACTCGTCTGCAACGTCCAGGTTCAAGTCCCTTGGGAACACGCGCATTTCCATGCCTGAAACCTCGGCAATACGCGCTATGACAGGCATGCCACGGTAGACGTCCGGGCACCAGTCTTCACCCAGTACAAGTACCTTGCAGCCATTTTCGACCGCCTTCTTGAAAAATGCGCTGTCATCGTCGGTGAGGGCCTCCTTGGCAGTGCCGTCGTTTTGCGCAAAACGGTCCTGGTTGACGTTAATCTGTGCTATGAAGTCCGCGTATGTGAATCCCTGCTTGAACCTGTCAGCGGTTACTGACGATGTCTTTTCAGTCATAATGTCTCCCTTGCTTTAGATCTAAATTCCTTTTGACAATGGCGGTCCGGCTAGCCTATGTAGCAACCGATCCCTCCTTCAAAACCTTCCTCAGTTTTTCCGTCCGGGTATCGTATGATTGGAACAACGTTGCCGTAGCTTCTCGCCTCTTCCATGATTTTCTGACTGAGGTCGGCCCGGCGTTCTTCGAACTGCACTCCATCAGCATTCCACTTGTTGAGCAACTTGACGCATGCGTCACAGCCCTGAATGGTGTAAACGATTGGTAACGCTACCATATTTTCACCTCTTTACTGGAGATACGGGTGCTTTCACGGAGAAAATGTCCAACGACAACATAATACAGGCTTGGTCGGTTCCGTGCAAAGATTGACTCGGTTAGCGTGCATCTACTTCTGATCCTCTTCAGTGACTGGCGTGACCGTTTCTGGTGGCATTTTGGGAGGCTTTAAAAAGAAGAACATCAGGCCTGCAAACAGCATAAGCCACAATCCTAACTGCCAGATTAGAGACGGCTTGACGCCGGCTTCCACTAGGTATGCTGTGGCCGGTGCTCCCAGCGCCCCCGCGGCTATCATCAGAGGCAACGAAATCCCTCGAATGGCCCCTTGGGCAACCCGACCGTAGTAGGTTGGAATAATGAGGTTTTGAGCCGCGGCAAATGCCCCTGACCCCACACCCCATGTAATGTTGTGCATGAAGACGTAGGCGCCATGGCTGCCTCCAATCAGTAACGGTACCATTGAAAGTGCCCTCCAGATACCACCGATTACTGCCATGAACCTCACGGGATACCGCTCAGCCAGGAATCCGAAGAACAGCATGGCAAAGATGACAGTGAACGGGTCTGCGGCAACACCAAAGGCGATGGCTTGGGAGGATACTCCAAGCTCGTTCCAGTAGGGTACTCGAAGGAACAGTATGCCGGATGAGGCGAACATGTATATGGTCAGGGCGGTCAGGAAGAACCATAGCACTGGCGTACGTAACGCTTGGCTGAGGGTCCAGCTCACCTCTTCCTCCGTCTGCTCAGGCGCAGATTCGGGGTCGTCTGAAGCAGAATCGTTACGTACAGGTGCGCCATCAGGAGCAAGGCCAAGATCCTCAGGTCGTCGGCGCATGAGGAAGCCGTAACTGGGGATAATGATGGCCCATATTGCTAGCCCGAATGTGACCCAAGCCCATCGCCAACCAACGGTGTTGATGAGAAGCAGGGCTATGGGCACTCCTAGCGCCGTTCCCATGCCAAGACCCGTGGCGGCAATAGAGGTGGTCCTACCCCGTTTTACCACAAACCAGTTAGCCACTGGGACTATGGTAAGCAACTGTCCGCCAAATGTGCCGAAGCCCGATATTCCGCTGATAGCGAAGAGGGCGTATATAAGCCAGATATTGTGTGCAAAGTAAAGGCTCAGCAGGACTCCACCAGACAAGAATCCACCAAAAAGCCCCAGCCACCGCGCACCATAGATGTCTATAAGCCGTCCCATTAATGGCGCCGCAAGTCCACCTGTTAACATTCGGACGCTGATGGCCCATGCCATGCCACTCAGGCTCAGTCCAAGCTCTTCCCGCATAGGGTCTATGAAGACAGAAAAGACCACAGGGTTCATGGTTGCAGCTACCATGTTGGCAGACCACCCGATTGCAACGATTACCCAACCATAGAACACTCCTGAGGGCAGGGGAATTGGAAGTTTTTGTGGGGTTGCAGGCTGGTTCATCTGCTCACTTTAATATTCACTATCAACCACGCAGACATTATAGTGCAGCCTCTCTTATGGTAAGGCATCCTGAGTGCGTGCGAGACAGCCAATACTGCGATAGACGCAATCCAGCTATTATCTGCCCAATATCCCACTGAATCCGTCCACGCTCCTTTATGGCTATATGGTATTGTGGACTAGCATGATTCTAACATCGGAATGGGATGAGTCAAGGACGAATCTGCTGTCTAAGCCCGGAGAAAAGTATGGTTATCTCATCCCTTGAGGGCGAATTACCCTAGCGATACGTCATCGCTCATGATATATTACGAGCCTATACTTAACCATATGTTTAGTGAATGCATTCGAGAGGAGGCACATGGCTATACAAACAATTGACATCAAAGACAAGGAAACCAAGGCGATGAAGTTAAGCCCTGCTCCTATCATACCTGCAATGTCCTTCCCAATATCCAACGAGACTGGATTGGACATAAAGATTACTGGTGACGGCAAGAATATCCGGATTGAAAAGCAGTAGAGCCGGATACAGGATCGTCCGAGCATGACGACATTCATAGTGTTGGCAGCCATGAAAGGGGATTTTCTCGCGCACGGTGGCAATGTGTATGAGAACTTTCAGATGATGGGCTATGTGGAAGCAGATGAGACCTTTCGCGCCGTCAGTTCATTCTTCGATAACCCACAGTTCCCCATTGATTGGCGAGATGTCAGATATATGTGGGCAGAGCCTCTGAAAGACGACGTGAATAGCGGACATTACGGGGATTTCGGTGCGATATATATAGAGGACTTGACGGGTTCTTCCGGGAATGTCACCGACGTTGATCTTTCCGGCGATGCGGATTAGGGTACTAGCCCAATCCTCCGCTCAGGTAGTTCAGGTTCACTCGAAAACGAAGAGCTTGACCAATGGAATAACAATGGTCAGGGTGAGCGTGCTGGCAAGGGTGCTTGTCACAACGGCGTTGGTGACGAACTTGGGGTTTGTCTTGAACTCTGTGGAAAGAATGATCGTGAAAACTGCCACCGGCATGGCATATACAATGATCACCACGCTCTGTGCAAGGGTATCCAGTCCAAGAAGTAATGTTGCTGCATAGGCCAGCGGCACCGATATCAGCAGACGGAGTACAAGCGCAGTCGCTAGGCTGAATACCCTCTCTAAACGAAACTCCCCAGCCAGCTGTATACCAAGTACCACCAGCATCACGGGAATAGATGCCTGCGACAACAGCTTGATCGGTTGGAAGATGGCCACCGGCAACTCTATCCCTATTGCTCTTACTATGAACGCCGCTGAAATTGCATAGATGGCTGGAAGTTTGAAGACTTGTTTTAGGGACTCCATACCGTTCATCTGACTTGTGGCGGCAATAAAAACGCCAACGGACTGCCCCATGATTGCCAGGGTCACGAAGACTATAACGCCAACTGCCAGTCCTTCATCCCCAAAGGCCAACAGCAGGACTGGCAGTGCCATATTGCCTGCATTTGGAAATCCCGTAGAGAGCATGAACGCACCCCTCATGGAGCGGTCGTGCCGTAGGATTTTGCTCATAATAACGCTGGTTGCCAGGATTAGCCCGGTTGCCAGCAGCGTGGCGCTCACAATCTTGACTGATACAGAGGCTGGTATGTCCTGTTGGACCAGTGAGGTGAATATGAGCGACGGGGTAAGCAGGTAGAGAGTAACCTGGCTTATTGGCCCAACCTGTACCTTGCGCCAACGCTGAAATCCGGCAGCGATGACAGCCACAAGGAAAACAGGCATAATGACGTTTAAAAAGACATCCAGCATGTACTGTTCCTACTCAAATCTAAACTCAGGCTAAGGGCTACTTTACGTCCTTAGCCTATTAGAGGCAAGCCGCCAGCCGAAAACGGAGGACAAGAAATGATTGCAACACGTGATGAACTAAAGGCAAAGGTAAATCAGGCAATTGATAGGCGCAGCGAAAGCCTAATACAGACGTCTCAGCACATCATGAAGAATCCGGAGTCCGGATTCAAGGAAATCAAAACTGCACAAACGGTGCAGAGCTGGTTCAAGGACTTGGGGATTGCGTACACCAGCAACCTTGCCATCACTGGCATAAAGGGAGTGGTGAATGGGAAAGCAGGTAACGGTCCGACAATAGCGGTCATCGGTGAGCTGGACTCGATGGTTGTCCCCGGGCACCCTGAAGAAGACCCTGTGACGCACGCTGCACATGCGTGCGGGCATCATATTCAAATAGGCAACATGCTTGCGGTCGCGGCGGGAATGCTGGCACCGGGTGTCCTTGAAGAACTCAGCGGACGGGTAGTATTCATGGCTGTTCCCGCAGAGGAGTATATCGAGCTTGAATTCCGCAACGAACTTTTGAAACAAGGCAAGCTTGAGTTCCTAACGGGGAAGGGTGAATTCATTAGATTGGGGGCATTTGATGATGTTGACTTAGCAGTGATGACCCATTCAGGGAGTTTGGACAGTGATCCTGGTGAAATAGCCAGAAGCCTGATTATAGGAGCAGGGAGCAATGGACTTGTGGCCAAACGAGCTGAATTCATAGGGCATGCCTCCCATGCCGGAGGGTCTCCGTGGCGCGGCATTAACGCCCTGAACGCTGCAACTCTGGCGATTCAGGCAATCCATATGCAGCGTGAAACGTTCAGGGACGAGGATAGTATTCGTGTCCATCCCATCATCACTAAGGGAGGCTCCGCGGTCAACGCCGTTCCCGATGCAGTGCATATAGAGACATACGTGAGGGGCAGGTCGCTCGATGCAATCCTTGAGGCTAACGGGAAAGTGGACCGTGCTCTGCGTGCCGGGGCATTGGCGGTTGGGGCGCGGGTCAAGATTATCAACCTTGGCGAAATGCTACCGTTGGTTAACAATCCGGAGATGATTGCCATATACAGAGCAAACGCGGAAACACTGGTTGGAACGGACAACGTTGGTGAGAGAGGGCATGGAGGCGGCTCGACGGATATGGGCGATGTTAGCCATCTGATGCCTGCGCTGCATCCTTATGTGAGCGCGGCAACGGGCCAGGGGCATGGGGTAGATTATCTGGTGCAGGACTATCCACTCGCGGTTATCATTGCTGCCAAGGCAATGGCGAACATGGTGGTTGACCTGTTGAGCGACGGCGCAAAGGTTGCTAGGGAGATTGTCGAAAACCACACGCCGTTGCTAACGAAGCAACAGTATATAGAACTCACCAAGGGACTGTATGGGGAAGAGACTTATTCCGGTTAGGATCGACTTCATAGCACGCTGACGTGCAGCTGGCCCAGCCTCAGCCTCCGAAAAAGCGTCGTGGCGCATCCACGGTCATCGTATGAATAGCCTCGTCGCTTGCGCCTAGTTCACGCAGTCGCGGGACGACATGTCGACTGACGAAGCAATAACCGTCGGGGTTGTTCGCTCCTCGTCTTCCCACCACTTCCGGCAGAGCGGGACGCCAACCTCCAAAGTCGTGAGACATGGTCACCTGACTTGCGTGTCCAAGGTCAATCAGACGTTTTACCAGTTGAGTGCGTTCTTCCCAGTTTGGGCCGCCTCTTGCCCCGCCAGGGAAATGGTCCATGCCAAGGAAGCATCCCTTGTTGATGATTCCAAGCAGATATTCAAGGTCGTCGGTGTCGTTGCTATGGCCAAGGCAAACCCTTTGCATGTCCACGCCCTCTTCTTCGAAGATAGCCATTTGATAATTTCCTGTCTTGGCTATCGATGATGTGTGGGTGGTAATTGGCACGCCGGTATGGTTACAGGCACGGGCCGCCGCTCGTAGGACAAGTTCATTGGCTGGTGCAAGCACATCCCCCGCTGTGTGTTCTACATCGGTAGCCACTTTTATGACACCTGCCTTGATTCCTGTCCCTTCAATTCCAACCTCGATTTCTCTGATGAATGCCTTGGCAAGCTGGTCAGGTGTAGCTCCATTTGCGATGGCCCGTGGAATATCTAGCCAGAGGCCGGTTGCAGCGACTATGTTGAGTTCTGCTCGCTCGGCCACGTCCTTTAACAGTTGCATATCACGTCCAAGGTCCAGAGTGGTCACGTTGACAATGGTGCCGACTCCTTCGGCGGCGGCTTCGTTGAGCCCAGTCACTCCCCTGTTGACGTCTTCTTCATGGTCGAATAGTTCTGGGAAGGTATAGGGGACGCCGGCAGAACTCTCACGAATATGCTCATGCATCAGCGTGAAGCCAAGGGCTTTGGCATCCACGGGGCCAAGAACTGTGTTTACTGTTGACATAATCTCCTCTCAGTGTATGCAGGGATGCCGCGTGGCAACCGTACCAGAAGCTATTCTTAAAATGCCTACTTACTTTGGTGTAATTTGACATCCATTTGAGTGAGAGTCAATCCCTTAATGATCCGCTTCATTTCACCTTTGAGATTTATATATACCCAAGGCTTCAGAATGCCTTCCGCGGAAGAAGTTTCATCGACTGTGGATAGACGGAGTATGCACTCGTTGCTAGATCAATTGGTGTGTACAAATACAAGATATTTCCCGTATTTGCATGAAGTGGGTATAATGACACTTCTGGCAAAACAAAATGCTAAACGTATCCAACATAAGCAAGACATATACTAGCAGGACTCTTTTCAGTGGCCTCACCTTCAACGTGGCAGCTGGGGATCGTGTGGCGTTGATTGGCCCGAATGGCTCCGGCAAGACTACGCTTCTGGATATCCTGGCAGGTGATAGCTCACCGGACACAGGGGACATATCAAGGCCGCGCAACGTCACAATCGGCTATCTGAGGCAAGAGCCGTCCCCATTTTCCGGCAAGTCCCTTCTACAGGAGGTGGTTGACGCTTCTTCAAAAGTGACCACTCTCAGGGACAAAATCACCGCCGTACAGGAATCACTGTCTCTGGAAACCGATTACGACAAACAGAATGAACTGCTGCGGCAGCTGGGCCAGCTCGACGCGGCGTTGGAGGCGGCAGGCGGAGCAGACCGAGACCATGAGGCGAAGGCAATACTCTCTGGTCTGGGTTTCAAACAGGATGATTTCCACCGTACTCTCAGCGAGTTCAGCGGTGGCTGGCTTATGCGTGCCTCTCTTGCAAGATTGCTATTCAAAAATCCTAGCCTGTTGCTCCTTGATGAGCCAACCAACCACCTAGACCTTGATGCTAACCTGTGGTTTGAGAGGTACCTTGCCTTCTTTCGTGGCGCGGTTGTCATAACATCTCACGACAGAGCATTTCTGAACCAGGTGGCAACCGGCGTGCTTGCCATCGAACCAGACGAAGTGCTGTTTCTAAGAGGCGACTATGATGATTACCTGGTCGCCCGTGATCGCTCCCTACAGATTAAACAGACGACTGCGGCTAGGCAGGAGCGCGAAATACAAAAACAGATGCGATTTGTGGAGCGATTTCGCTCCAAGGCGCGGAAAGCCAGCCAGGTGCAGAGCCGCTTGAAACAGCTTGATAAGTTGAAGCCAATCGAGGTTCCGAGAGCTACCAGGAAGGTTCGTTATTCATTCCCTGAGCCGTCCCGAAGCGGTACTGAGGTTATGCGCCTTATTAACGTGAGCAAGTTTTATGGTGACAACGTTGTTTATCGCGGGCTGAACCTCACCGTGACCCGCGGCGACCGTGTTGCCCTGGTTGGACCAAACGGCGCCGGCAAGACTACTATGTTGAAGATACTCGCAGACGTCTTGCCGTTTGAGGAAGGTGAGAGAAAGGTCGGTCACAACGTTGTGATGGCATACTACGCACAGCATGTGCTTGATCTTCTCAACCCAGCCAATACCCTCATCGAAGAATTACATCAGGCGGCGCCTGAAGAATCGGAACAGAACCTGAGACATACCCTTGGCGGCTTCTTGTTCAGCGGTGACGACATATACAAACCAATATCAGTGCTGTCGGGAGGGGAAAAAGCGCGTGTAGCCCTGTCCAAGATGCTGCTTCAACCAAGTAATCTGTTGCTCTTGGACGAGCCGACTAACCACCTTGATATAGACTCCAGGGAGATACTGTCGGACGCCCTCAGCGACTATAAGGGCACCATATGTCTCATAACCCATGATCGAACCCTCATTCGGCAGGCAGCCAACAAGATTATTGAGATAGATAATGGCGCTCCCATGATCTTCCCCGGCGACTACGACAGCTACCTGTATCAAAAACAGAACGTCAAAGTACCCTCCAATGCCAACGAAACGAGAACTTCTGACTTAGGCCGGGATGCTGTTGGTAAAGATGCTCCAAGAAAGCGCTCCGGACGGCCGCTGAGTGACGAGGGAGAACTGCGCCGTGCCCTCAGCAAAGAGGCACGCAGTTTTGCCATGCGTATAGGTGAGATAAATTCTAAGCTGGAGGGCCACGAGGCACGCATCGCGGAGTTGGAGGCGATGTTCTCAAGGTCGGACGAGTTTGAAGATGCCGCCCAGTTGACTGCCTTCGGAGAGCAGCACAGAGTGATTAAGGATGAGGCGCAATCCCTTTGGGATGAGTGGGAGCGGTTGTCTCAGGAAGCTGAAAAGATTGACAAACAGCTTCAAGAATTCAAGGCTGACTGAAGAACCCGTTATTCACATAACCTGTGTTACTCTCAGTCAGCCTTGAATTCTTGCAATGGTTACTGCGCAATACCCTATTTGCTCGGGTCTTTGACCTTCCTGAGATAGGGCTTGACCGTCTCCCAACCGTCTGGGAACAGTTCTTTCGCTGCCTCGTTGTTTACCGACGGGAGAATGATTACGTCCTGACCCTTCTCCCAGTTTGCGGGAGTACCAACCTTATGCTTGGCAGTGATCTGGCAGGAGTCCAGTACGCGAAGCAGTTCATCGAAGTTGCGTCCTGAACTCATTGGGTAGGTCAGGCTCATCTTGACCTTCTTGTCGGGGCCGACTAGGAATACGGAACGGACAGTCTGGTTATCTGCTGCTGTCCTGCCCTCTGAGGAATCGCCGTCCTCTGCGGGGAGCATGTCGTAAAGCTTGGCTACGTTGAGGTCCTCGTCGGCGATTATGGGAAAGTTGAGCTTGGTGCCGGCAAGTTCTTCGATGTCTGCAGCCCATCTCAGATGGTCATCCACCTTATCTACGCTTAGTCCTATGACTTTGCAAGATCGCTTCTCAAACTCGCCGTTGAGTTTCGCGACATAGCTAAGTTCAGTTGCGCATACCGGAGTGAAGTCCTTTGGATGTGAGAACAGCATTGCCCATCCATCTCCAATCCAGTCATGGAAACTGATCTTGCCGGTGCTGGTGTTTGCTGTGAAATCGGGTGCTTGGTCGTTGATACGTAGCGTCATTGCTTGATTGCTCCTTTTCTCTCGATAATTTACGGTGCTATATTGCGGCAGATGCCGAGTCGTTTTTGGCCTTCCTACAACCTGTTGGATGCCGATGCATGACATAAGATGTCAACATATGGGTAGGTCAACAATCTTATTTTGTTAACAGCGATTATTATAAGTCATAATGGTGAAAATGCACCAGGCAAGCACTGCTTGACCGCAAAGGTGACTTATTCCCTTAGGGGATCTGGTAGGAAAACTTGACACGACAGGCTGGCAGACTACAATTAATCCTCAATGTGTTGATTATTCCGCACCAAACTGGGCCGCTATAGACAGCGGCGGAGGACATAAATATGACGATTACCAGGACTCTACATATTGTTGCTTTTGCAGGGAGTTTACGGAAGGAATCCCTCAACCGTCTCCTACTCAGATCCGCAATATCCATGGCGCCTGATGGTATGGTTATTGAAGAACTGGACATTCAAAACATTCCGCTTTTCAATGCCGATCTGGAAGAGGAACCTCTACAGGCTGTGATCGATTTCAAGGAGTCGGTTAACGCTGCAGACGGATTATTGATTGCTACCCCCGAATACAATTGGGGTATCCCTGCAGTTACAAAGAATATTGTTGATTGGGCCTCAAGAAGGAATACGCCCCCCGGCAACGTTCTGCTCAACAAGCCTGTTTCTATTATGGCTATAGCAGGCGGGGTAAGAGGAACCGGGGCTATGTCCCGTTCTCAGTTGCGTTCAGTGATCGTTTTCCCAAGAGCTGCCACAATGCCATCTGGAGATGTTGGTCTATCCGGAGGGTTGAGCAATTTTGATAACGATGGAAATCTCACAAATGAGACTGCACGGGGAATGGTAGAGCAGAACCTTGCTGATTTTGCGGAATGGATTCAGAGGCTTGCGAGATAGCCTCATTGCGTGAGCCACTGGCCCTATAGTGCCTTTTACCGAGGGGCCTCTGAAGCCTTTATTGTCCTACCGCAATTTTGGCCTTGTTGCGATTCACCTTTGACCGATCGTCTTCGGAGAGGATGCGCTTGCGAAGGCGAATGTTTTTCGGAGTGATCTCCGCTATCTCGTCTCCAACAATAAAGTCCAAGGCCTCTTCCAGGCTCATATTCACCGGCGGAGTTAGCTTGGTGGCGATGTCTGACGATGAGGACCTCATGTTTGATAGCTTCTTCTCCTTGCAAACGTTCACCACAAGGTCGTTGTCGCGTGCATGTATGCCCACAATCATACCCTCGTAGATAGATGTAGCGGCTTCAACGAACGTCATCCCCCTCTGTTGGGCGTTGCTCAGACCAAAAGTGCTTGCAACGCCGGTTTCGGCGGCCACTAGTGCCCCGGAGCGAGTGGATTCGACTTTGCCACGCAGCGGCTCGTATCCAGTGAAGATGCTGTTCATTTGTCCATTGCCGCGAGTTGCCTTCAGGAAGAAACTTCGGAAACCGATGAGTCCTCTGGTTGGAATACTGAAGTCCAGACGGAGACGTCCACGACCATCGCTGTGCATATTCGTCATATGTGCCAGTCGGGAGGAGAGGTTTTCAACCATGGCTCCCATACTCTCCTCGCCCACATCCAAGTCAAGAATTTCGTATGGCTCCACTTTTTGTCCGTTCTCTAAATGGACAATTGCTTCCGGCTTGGAGACCTGGAACTCGTACCCCTCACGGCGCATCGTCTCAATCAGAATAGACAGGTGCAGTTCGCCACGTCCCGAGACCAGAAAAGTCTCGGCGCTGTCGGTGTCTTCAACACGCAGACCCACATTGGTTTGCAGCTCAGAGTAGAGACGCGTTCTGATCTGCCGCGAGGTCACAAACCGTCCATCCTGACCGGCAAAGGGCGAAGTGTTAACCCCAAATGTCATCTGTATGGTCGGCTGACCGATATCAATGCCCGTCAGGGGATCGCGGTTATCTACCGAGGTAATAGTATTTCCGATAGCCACCTGTTCAAGACCGGCCATGGCAACAATTTCTCCGGCCTCCGCATCTGCCACTTCACTGCGCTGGATGCCCTCAAATACAAATAGTTTGGTCACCTTGTGGAAGGTCGTATCGCTGTCCCCTGAGATGCGGGCCACCGAATCCCCAACCGACACCTTTCCGCGAGCTATGCGACCAATGGCAATCTGGCCAATGTGGTTGTCATAGTCAAGGGCTGTAGCCAGCAATTGGAAGCCACCATGAATGTCGGCGATTGGTGGCGGGATGTGCTTTAGAATGGCGTCGAACAGAGGCTCAATGTTCTCATGAGGGTCATTAATGCCGGCTATGGCATAGCCGGTTTTGGCATCTGAATACAGGATTGGAAAGTCCAGTTGGTCAGCATCCACAGCCAGCTCTAAGAAGAGGTCCTGAACCAAGCTGGACACCTCTTCCGGGCGAGCGAAGGGGCGGTCTATTTTGTTTATGACGACGATGGGCTTGATGCGTCTCTGGAGGGCATGTTGCAAAACGAACCTAGTCTGTGGCATTGGTCCGTCCAATGAGTCGATGACCAGCAAACAGCCGTCTGCCATGTTCAGGACTCGCTCTACCTCGCCGCTGAAGTCGGCGTGGCCTGGCGTGTCGATGATGTTGATTCTGACACCTTTGTACGAAATGGCCGTATTCTTGGCCAGTATGGTTATTCCTCTCTCCCGTTCCAGATCATTGTTGTCCATGATGAGATCACCGACTGGCTGGTTACGGCGGAAGATATGGCTCTGCTTGAGCATGGCATCCAGGAGTGTGGTCTTGCCATGATCCACATGAGCAATTATTGCGATGTTTCTAATATCTTGTGGCATATGCTAAATTACCCGAGACAAAAAATTAGCCCCCTATAAGGACTGGTTAAAGAGTATAACACAATTGGCGCTAGGGTGAATCTCCTAAGTCCGAGGCGGATTAAGAAAGCGTATGACCTGCGAGTATTCTTACAAGTTCACATCTGATGTGGATGAGCTTCGTTAACACTTCCAAGTGGAATGGTGGACCGTGTTGCTGGAAGGGTGCCATGGGGTGTGGAAACTAAGTAACAATGATAGTGGCCGGTAGTGGACGAGCCAAAGGTGCAGCAGGCATTAGTGTGGGTGGAACCTAGGTAGTGGTATAAAGCCGAGCTTCATACCACTACCTAACTCGTTGTACCTAATCCCCCATGGGGCTCCCTGAGGGCAAAGTCAGATGATCTTTCTATCCTTGAGTAATTCGGGGTATTATGAGATGTGCGAAGGCCATGGACAATGCACGCTGACTCCGCCGCTATATTCTTTTAAGGCCAATGAATCTTGGTAGTGAGGAACCTTGGCGTGGTGAACAAAGGTTTATTGTTACACCACTTGAGCGAGAACGATATAAACTTGTGGATGGTATTAGAGTACCAGAGAGCCATACGAGACCTACCTAGGCCACCGATTTCTCGCTAATTCATTACACTCCACATTCACCTTCACCGCGTTCCATCTTATACAGCACAGTTTTCTCATAGTCCAGATAATAGTCAATAGTATCCTTTCCAAGTGAACCTACCTTAGGGAGTCCGGCTAGAATAGCCTCAAAAGGTTCCTTACCTACACGCGTCACGAATTCCTTGAAAGGCTCGTCCTCTTGTCTTCTGTCTTTATAAAACTCCAGAATGCGGAACGTTGCGTCTGGAACCATTTTGGCAGGGATACGGCCTTTTGGCCTAATACCATATCGGACATCGGCGTCTTCGTAACTTCCTCCTACGAATAATTCATAGCCTGGGATTTGGTTTCCTCCATCTGTTTTCATTGCCGCACCGTGGAAACCAATGTCTGCCAGGTGATGTCGTCCACAGCCGTTGGGGCAGCCGCTCATCTTAATGTGCATTCCCTTGATTAGAGAGTCTTCTAGTAATTGGCTATGTCCATTCGGGTTCTTAAGTGCTTCCGATACAGAGCGATTGACTCCCATGGAAGATGTAATTCCTAGTTTACAGGTGTCCGTACCTGGGCAAGATGTAACATCAGTGATCTGGTTAAGCCCACCTTCCGCTAGATTGATAGATTGTAAATCCTTATAGAGATCGTATAAATGATAATCTGGCACCCAACGGAACATCAGGTTTTGTTCCGGGGTAGTTCTCACCCTATGGCTAGCTCTGATACGAGCAATTACAGCTAACCCACGGAACTGTTCAGGTGATAGGTCTCCCTGAGGAACTGTAACAGAGACAAAATTGTATCCATTCTGTGTCTGGGGATCCACGTTTGTTGCCATCCATGCCTGGAAAGCTTCGTCATCCTTCTCGTTTGTTGTACCATTTATTGGTTCTGGTGGAACATCGGCTAGTTCGTCATCAAAGAAAAGTAAGTAATCACGATTTTCGTATGTCTGCGCCCACGGTTCCTTTAGCTCCTCTTCGATTTGCTCTCGGAATGACTCAATGCCCTCACTTTCGATGAGAACTTTTATCCTTGCTTTCATCTTGTTGCGCCTCAGCGAAGCGGTGCGATTGAAAACTCGCAATACAGCTTCACTCACCCTTAGGAAATCGTCCACTGATACAAATTCATACAATGTTTGTGCTATTAGTGGTTGAATCGATGTGCCTCCACCCACCGTGATTTTGAATCCCTCGCTATGCTTGCCGTTCTCTTCTTGTACTCTTGCTACAAAGCCAAGATCATGCATGCCAACCACAGAACAGTCATGATCCCCACAGGAGAAGGCAGTCTTTATCTTACGTGGCATATGATATGTAAAGTCCCGGCGCGCAAAATTGCGTACGAAAGCCCCCAGGTATGGCTGAACGTCAAAGGCCTGCTGCGAATCGAGCCCTACCATAGGACAGGCAGTAACATTGCGCACAGTGTTGCCGCATGCTTCCTTGGTGCTGAGTCCTACAGCTTGCAGGATATGCATGGCGTCTGCAGCCCCCTCCAGCAGGAGATGGTGTAATTGGACATTCTCACGCGTAGTGATGTGACCTTTGTTCAGTGGCGCATATCGTTCGGCAATCTCTGCTAGTGCTTCCAGTTGTTCTGCGTGAAGCAAGCCTCCCGGAATCTTTACACGTAACATTTGGGCATTCTCTTGCCGTTGCCCATATACGCCTAGGCGTAAACGGAAAGCCATGAAATCAGCGTCTGGAATATCTCCATTCCTGTAGGCCTTTACCTTCTCTTCGTATTCGATGATCTCCTCGTCCTTGTATTGAAGAATCGACGGTATGGGGTTTGCGTTTTCCGTTTTCTGTTTAACCATGTGTAACCTCCTTCAGTTATGTGCTAAAAAGTACGGTATGGGGTTTCCGTTTTCTGTTTTCTGTTTTCTGTTTAACCATGTGTAACCTCATGAGTTATGCGCTAAAACTGCTGCAACAGCCGATCTAGCATATCTCGCTCATCATAGGTGTCATAATAGTTCGATACTCCAGCGTGCTTCGGTCCCTCGATGAAGTGAGTGAAGCCGTAATTGTTCCTAACAAGAAATGAGATCACAGATTGCCACCCTTAGCTGCAGCCATGATGCTATCTAGGGATTCAATCACATGCAATCCACATTCCTTGGCATTGGGGTCTAATTCCCACCACCAACGACCTGCCCTAAGGTCTTCTTCTGGGCTTACGGACCTAGTGCATGGGTCACAGCCGATACTAGGATAGTTATTGTCATGTAACTCATTGTAGGGAACGTTATTCTTTTTTATATAGTTCCAAACCATATCTGATGTCCATGTTGCCAACGGATTCACCTTTATACGATTACCATGAGCGACGTCCAACTCTATCTTGCTAATATCTACTCTAGTAACTGCCTGATCACGCCTGAGTCCACTTACCCAACCGTGTAATCCGCCCAATGCTCTATCCAATGGCTCCATCTTCCTGATACCACAGCACAGTTTACGAAACTCCTCTGACTTATAGAATAGATTGAATCCATGCTCTCTAACCATTCCAGCAACCTGATTCATATCCGGATAATAGGTTTCCAACTCTATATCATATCTTGCTTGGATTTGGTCCATTAGTGTATATGTTTCTGTTGGTAGGCGCAGAGTATCTAATGTAAATACCCTGGCAGAACGATTGATTCTCCACATCATGTCAATCAGAACAACATCTTCAGCTCCGAAACTTGACGAGAGAGCCAAACGAGGATGCATATTCTCCATTGCCCATTCCAATAATTCCTCCGGAGACTTGTCCTCCATCGCAATGTTCTTAGCAGCTATCTCTTCTGTAGAGAATAAGGGTTCCATTTGGTCCAATGGTTTCCTCCTAAACATGGATGATCTTACTCGGAGTTCAAAGAAAACTGGAAACGTGGAGGGCCAATCATCCCAGCCGCCACCGTAGCATTTGTGGCCTCATTGATTAGTATGAAACTTCCGGTTATGCGGTTTGTGGCATAGTTGTCAAAAACTAGCGGTTCGCTAATTTCTAGGCTTACTCTACCTATTTCGTTCAGATGCAGTGATATTGGCTGAATATCTCCATCAAGAGAAGTGATATTGAATCGCGATTCAATCCCGTTCACTAGTGCTTTGGCGGAACGTGTGGCTTGCTTGATGCGATATACCTCTCCTTGGTGCATGGCGCTTTGCTCATCCATCCAGCACATGATCGCATCAACCATCTTACTCGTTTGCGGGCATTCGTTCAGAGAACAAATCATCTCTCCCCTATTGATGTCAAAATCATCTGCAAGGCAGATGGTAACAGCGTCGGGAGCGCTGGCCTGTTCCACAAAGCCTCTTGGTGTCTCTATCGTTGTTACAACAGTCTCATGTCCAGATGGTAAGATACGCACCCGGTCTCCCTTATTTAATACCCCAGAGGCTATACTTCCTGCATAACCTCGGTAATCATGATACCCGGCACGTAGTGGCTGGATTACATGCTGCACTGGGAACCTTAGTGGCAAGACATCGAGGCCGACTCGTACCGGTACCTGCTCAAGGTGGGTCAAGAGCGGATCACCGGTGAACCACGGCATGTTGCTCGACGGTTCTACGACGTTGTCACCATTTACAGCGGATGTTGGGATGTACACAACATCCGTTACTCCAAGTCTAGTCATCAGGGCAGTGAAACTTGTTTTTATGGTTTCATACACTTGTTGGTCGTGCCCCACGAGATCCATCTTGTTTATGCAAACGACGATGTGATCGATACCTAGCATCGATGCTATGACTGAATGACGGCGGGATTGTTCTACCATCCCGTGACGGGCATCTACCATTATGAGAGCGACATCGGCGTTAGAAGCTCCAGTTACCATGTTGCGTGTGTATCCTACGTGACCTGGAGTGTCTGAAAGGATGAACTTTCGGACAGAGGTGGAGAAGTAACGGTAGGCGACGTCAATGGTAATGCCTTGTTCACGTTCGGCGCGTAGGCCGTCTGTGACTAGGGCCAGATTAATGGAATGACTTTGGTAGCGTCTGCTAGCATCCTGGACAGCGGACAGGACGTCGTCGGCGAGCGCGTTAGAGTCTAGCAACAGGCGCCCGATAAGCGTACTTTTGCCGTCATCCACGGAACCAGCAGTGATGATACGTAATAAGTCCATGTTAGAAGTATCCTTCGCGTTTGCGGTCTTCCATGGCAGCGTCTGTAAACCGGTCGTCAGCACGGCTTGATCCTCGTTCGGATATTTGAGTGGCTACAGTTTCGGTCCATACTTCTTCCGGGGTTCTGGCCTCAGAGACTACCGCCGCAGTGGAGGTCATATCACCTACAGTTCTGAAGCGAACGTTACGGTCAAAGACTGTTTCTCCAGGTACAGGCTGCATCACATGAGAGAGAGCCATAAGCATTCCATCGCGCTCGAACACCTTACGCTTGTGCGCGTAGTAAATCTCTGGCACCTCAATGGCTTCTGCAGCGATATACCGCCAGATGTCCAACTCTGTCCAATTCGATATTGGGAAAACGCGCATGTGCTGTCCTAGGTTGATATGACCGTTGTAGAGATTCCATATCTCTGGACGTTGATTGCTCGGATCCCATCGGCCGAACTCATCGCGGAGAGAGTAAATTCGTTCCTTGGCGCGGGCGCGCTCCTCATCTCGTCGAGCCCCACCGAATAGCGCAGTAAATTCCCCCTGCTTGATTGTCTCCAAGAGGACTGGCGTCTGAAGTTGGTTCCGAGAGCCGTCTGGTTCGGCTGGAGCAGTAATACGCCCAGTAGTAATAGCTTCTTCCACCGATCCCACCACTAAGTCTATGTTCAACCGCTTTGCCGTCTTATCGCGGAACGAGAGTACTTCTGGGAAATTGTGACCGGTGTCTATGTGTACCACAGGGAATGGCAAGTAATCTGGATGTACGGCTTTAACAGCCAGGTGTAGTAGCACTGCGGAGTCCTTACCTCCTGAGAAAAGGAGAGCAGGCCGATCGAACTCGGCAATCACTTCCCTAATGATATGTATTGACTCAGATTCTATGTCCAGTAGATGTTTGTGCTCGGTCCACATGTCCGAGCGTAAGATTGAGACGCTCATTTACACCTCCTGTGTGTACAAGTAAACGGCTGGCGTATCTCCAGTTTTCCGTGTTGAAATCAGAAATAAAAAACCCCTGCTATCTCTCGCAGGGGTTTAAGGGGTTAAGGATGTTACTGTTGTTGATTAACGCGTTACACGCCTAACCCCCTAGAACAACAACAACAACAGATTTCTTTTATTGTGTACATATCGAGATTTACTGTACACGTATAATTCTCACATTGCAAATGCACAGCCCCTCGCTTCCAATAATTGGGCCTTGAGGTGCGACCATTAGTTCAAACGGATATTTCTTCAGATCCTCTTCTTTGATCCGATGCTTCACTCAATAACCGTTCAATTAATAAGCGTGCTTCCGGTATACGGACGTCTAAGTTAGAGATAGAGATAGCGCGGAAGAGAACACCAGTAGTCACAGATGTGTAGGCAGACTCTCCCTGAACTGGCAACGACGTTCCGAGGGCGAGAGCTACAAAATCCGCGGCAAATCTACCAATTCTGGAGTGATAGCACTTAGTTAACACCCGCCCATTATGGAGAAGAGAAACTCCACTTTTGCGATGTCGAAGTTCCACCGTCAGAGATCCACTAGGCTTGTCTAATAGTTGTTCGGCGAATATCCATGCCTTGCGGCGACTAACACTCATGTTTTTCTACCATATGGTGCAAACTCCACGAGTTGCATTCACATTGTATTTTTACTTTGCATCCACGCTCTGCAGAAGATTGGGGTAGAGTTTAGTCATTCGTGTGGTTCTGTCTCAATATGTGTGGACTGATCGAGCAATAAACAGGGTTCTCCCCACTGGTGCACCGCCTTTAGGGTCCAAGATTCTTTGGAATCTTGAGGCCGTAGGCGTATTCCATCAGCGCCACCATAGATCAGCAGTGCCCGTCCTTCGCCAGAGTCCTCTACAATTACTGCATACGCCGGGCATGGACCTTCACCAGACCATCCTGTTACATCAAACAGGCCTAGTTCCCCGTGCATCCCAGTGGTTTCTACTCTGAACACTGGGGCAGAGCCAGCTAAGGCACTGAAAACACGGTTTAGAGAGTAATCACAATTGCCACCTAGCTGGACATCGACTTCAACGAACATCGCTATATGATTACACTTTCATAAGTAACTTGTAAACACTTTTGTTAACACCCAGGCCGAAAGCGTTAACAAGCAAGGAAGCAATGGCTTTCTCACACCGAAATTGGGCGTAGTTTTGGTGGGCCGTCAGGGATTCGAACCCTGGACTCCCGGATTAAAAGTCCGGAGCTCTACCGCTGAGCTAACGGCCCCAGAAGTATAGGCAGATTCTATCTTAGCTACTAAGGATTTTCAATGGAGCCTGCATTCACAATGTCTGACGATTCCACCGATAGGAGCGAGAATGTTGAGAATGGCCAGTAGCGGATAGAGACCTTTCCCACCATGTGGGCCAGAGGTACGGAACCCCAGTGCCGCGAATCACTGCTTCCGCTGCGATTGTCCCCAAGGACAAAGTAGCTATTTGGTGGAACCAAGGTTGGGGCCAGGGTATCTCCATCTTTCCGCGTAATGTAAGGTTCGTCAAGCAGGATCCCATCTATAAAAACATCTCCGCGTACCATAGACACAATATCTCCCGGGACTCCAATGACTCGCTTAACAAAATCCCTCGTTGGGTCATTTGGATAGCGGAAGACGATTATGTCTGCATGCCTGGGCGGATGAAAAGGAAACAGGATTATATCATCCTTCCAGATATCTACGAATGGCACAAGCCTGTCTATGTTCTCGGTATCCAGGTGAAAATATACCAGTTTGTTGACAACCAGCCTATCCTTGGGTAAAAGCGTGGTTTCCATGCTGGATAGTTCAACTCTGTAATTTCTGACGCTGGACTGCAGAACCAGAAAAATTACCAAGGCGAGCGCAATAGTTTCCAGGAGGTCTTTTAGGAAATCTTTCATATCAACCTGTGAGCGACCAACTCTTGAGCAGTTGCGTTGACCGACTACTGATTATAGCTCCTGATGAGTGCTTCGTCACCACGTCACGCCTAAACCACGGGAATGGCCTTCAGCAGACTACTTTAGATTTCAGCAACGCGCCATGTTTTTAGAGTGGTGTCAGAGTGTTTGTTGAGGTATATTTACTTGAGGAAATACAGATTTGCATTTACCTCGGAAATCCCAGACGCCTCTTTAGGTGGAACTGTCTCAGCATGGAAACTTGGACGCTTTCAACCAGCTTGCACAGAGATATGAACGGCAGATCTACAACGTGTCCTTCCGTATATTAAGACGTGTGCCACAAACGAAATTAAGTGGATGAGGAGGACAGTGCAATGAAAAGGGCAAAGTGGTTATTGGTGAGTCTGGCGTTAACGATGACTATGATACTGGTGGCTGCGTGTGATACGGGTGCAGATGATTTACCTCTGGTCGGAGCCAACACAGGCGGTACGGAAAGCTTTACATCGGCAGAGCTGGTGGCCCTTGCGGGCTCTATCGCACCGGCTTTGGGACAGTCAGGCGGTTACCAGCAGGCTGGGATAGGGGTTACAGGATTCGGCAAGGTCACCATGGAACCAGACATGGCCTTGTTGAGCCTTGGCGTGGAGGTAAGGGCAGAGACAGTAGAAGCAGCACGGTCTGAGGCTGCTGGGGCCATGACTGGAATATTCGAGGTACTCAAAGCCCGTGGTATAGGTGACATGGACATACAGACAAAATACTTCAACATTTATCCTGAGTACACCTATCATGAGGTAAACGAAAGCGGCACAAGGTATAACAAACAGGTGCTCACAGGGTACCGCGTGTCCAATACCATTACTGCCAAGATCAGAGACTTGGAGGTTGTGGGCACTACGATAGATGATGTGGTTGAAGTGGGAGGCGATGCGATACGTATAAATAGCATACAGTTCATCGTGGAGGACGCTTCGGCGGCCCGGGTCCAGGCTAGAGAGAACGCAGTGTTGGACGCGTTGGCTAAGGCAGACCAGTTCGCAACTCTCACAGGTGTGACCAGAGGCAACCTATTGTTTATCACCGAGAGCAACGGTAGCGTACCACAGGCGCGGAGCTTCGTTGGTATGGAAGCTGCTGCATTTGCAGATTCTGCTGTTACCCCAATTAGCGCAGGGGAGTTGGAGCTACAGATCAGCGTGCAAGTTGTCTTTGCAATCGGAAATTAATTAGTTAATCGACAAGTGGGTGGGGGAGAGGTGGCACACAGTGGAGGGCCATAAGCCTTACCCTGTTTATTTCAAACACGCTTCGGTGCGATCTCATGATCCTCGAGGATAGTTATCAGACTACCCTTGTTGGCTTCAGCGGCTGGATGCTATAATCCCATAGTAAGACTGTTTCGTATCTAGGGCTAGGCTTTCCCTATGAACGCAATGTTCCGTTCCCCGATAGCTCAGTGGTAGAGCGCGCGGCTGTTAACCGCTAGGTCGTAGGTTCGAATCCTACTCGGGGAGCCAATCTATAGCTAGCTTAGGCATCAATTATTTTCTCTTGCCCCTCAGTTAATGGAGGGGTTTTCTTGTTTAAAGCAGTTGGTTATTCCGAAGTACTACATGGGTTTCACTTGGCTCTAGAGATCTCTGGTCTTAGGCCTAGCACCA
>Ga0114996_10000263_pt1 | contig 73630 bp, 77 predicted proteins | sample ArcticOcean_MG_C_4_FD_87039 | JGI IMG/M metagenome (GOLD analysis project Ga0114996, IMG submission 87039) | Marine microbial communities from western Arctic Ocean - ArcticOcean_MG_CB4_134 | ecosystem: Environmental > Aquatic > Marine > Oceanic | place: Arctic Ocean: Canada Basin | collected...
ATTATGAGGAGCTTGCAAGTAACCCCATACAGCCTGAAGCGCTTATAATATCTTGTTGTGATGGTAGGATATTAGCTAATCATATTTTTAATGCTAGGATTGGGGAACTCTTTATTCATAGGACGATTGCTAATCTTGTTCCTCCCTTTGGTGAGTTGGATAGGCATTTAGCGACCGCCTCTGCGATTGAGTTTTCCGTAAATAATTTAAAGATTCGAGACATAATTATTTTGGGTCATTCAGCATGTGCAGGTATAGCTGCATTGCAAAATATTGATCACCTGGGTGATGAAAACCAATATTTAGCATCATGGCTTTCACAGGATGAGTGCTTGGTTTCGTTAAGCAAAGAGGGGCATTCATGCGAAGCGCTTGAGAAGAAAAGTATTCTTAACTCGATCAGCAATCTTGAGAAATACCCGATTATCCGGGAAGCAAAAAATCGCTCAGCAATAGAGATTCACGGTCTCTGGTTAGATATTGGACCAGGTATTGTAGAAATGCATGACAAAGAGCTCGGTGATTTTGTTCCGCTTATTGCCTCAGAGCGCAATCAAAACGATTAATTTTTTCTAGTGGCACCCATTCCCATTGACCTTCAAAGGTCGCTGGCACATCAAAATATTCTGGGTTATATATTGTGGCACTGTACTTGAGCACCGTGTATTGTTCGTTTGGCTCAAATCGCTCGATTACATTTGCCTCTTCACTAAGAGGGGTACCTAGATCATCAAAATAGGGGTAGTCAATCATGTTCGTTTTAATGATAAGCTTATTACCATCCCATTCACCTAACGATAGACCCATTTTTGGATCATTAATGGCATTATTATTCTTCATCCAGATGACTCGATGGCTGTCCCACTCCTCAAGGCGAAGGATAATATGATCGTCATACTCTTCAAAGGCAATCGGGTATGGGTTATCCATCATTGAGGGCATGCCAGGAGGCTGACACAGAAGTGCTGGATCGTCAGCGAGCGGATCCCATTGAGTACGAAATGATTCAGCAAACGCGTTTGTGGCTATTAATTTTTGTAGTCTCAGCGATCTGGACCACACTTTAAATAGATTAGAAGACTGTTCGGAGGAGGGCACTTCTGTTTCTCTAGCAACATCTCGCACTTCGATACCGATTTCGATGGCACGCTGTGGCCATATAGGGATTACTGTGTCATTAATGTTTACCGTGAAGGCAGCCAAGGCATTTAGGCCACGCCTTGAAGGAGCTCCTAAGAAGGTTGCCTTATCGCCAGTTTGTATGATGGTCCTATCAAAGCCTGCGCGCATTAAGCTGTTAATTGACCCCGACTCTATTACCCAGTTAATGCCTTCTTCATCGATAATCTCAAATACGACATGCGGGTTCCTCCAAAAAATTGACTCTACATTGCCAGTAATTGAGGTTAGTTGGTTTCGATCGTAGGCAGCATCAACGGCATGGTGTGCCTTAATTGGACTGATAACTGATAAAAAAATAATACATAGATAGTTTTTCATATTTTTCTTAAAAGATTTTGGCAGTCATTAGTTTTTCCTTGCCACTCAGGATCAATCGTATTGGTGTGGCTGTCTAAATAATTGTTTTTCTCAAATAATGTATAGCTAATTCGGTCTTTTAGGGGCCAAGTAGCAGAGCACCCTGAGGTGCCACTCCCAATTATCGCTACTTGCATTAGTTGGCCTTATTTAAAGTTTGGATTGATGGGACAAATTCAATTAGCCTATTTCTAGCAGTTGTCTTAAGTCCGACCCAGTGACCGTCTGAATCGTAGTATAAAAGAAACTCATCATCATCAAGTATAAGTTTTTTTTCAATAACATCAGTACTTTCTATTATGACTTCATTGTCTTGGAATGAAGCTTCTTCGTTGCGACCATTAAATGGATTGATGATTTCATTAATTTGTAAGAGGTCGGGACTCCAAAAGGCCAATGCGTGCGGGCATGACTCAAGTATAGTCTCTGTTGTTTCTCCTCTTCGGGTGCTGCGAACAATAAAATTATCTTCTACTACGTTACCTTCAACTACATAATCTCGTGGGCCATATGACGTGAGAGATCTAATATTATCTAGACAGTTATCAACCCATCTTTCAGTACTATGGTTAGTCAGTCTAAACAAAGGTATAAACAAGAAACGTATTCTAATTAATATATCTGTCGTAACATGAATCTCATTATCGATGGTGTTAACTTCTGTCATGTAGTGACCTACGGGTTTGCCATTTATGAGAATTTCAAAGTCATAAGATTCTTGGGCCCAAATAATAGGAGAGAATATAAAAAGGATTAACTTATAGAGTGATTTAGTTTTCATTTTTTTCTGCCAATGTATCTGGCTAGGCTCACCCTAGCATCATCGAGATCGCTTCAGGGTGTAAACGTTGTTGTAAAGCAGATATCATATCTAAATTATAGCGATATCTTGAGGTTGATATGAAAGATTTTGATAATAATATACATTTAAAGGCTGCTGTATTTGACCGCCTGGTAAAGCATTTGCAAGATAATAAAGATCTTCAGAATATTGATTTAATGAATTTAGCAGGGTTTTGTAGGAATTGTCTTAGTAAGTGGTATGTAGCGGCGGCTAAAGATGAAGGCATTGATTGTGACTATGAGACGATCAGAGAGAAAATATATGGCATGCCATATCATGAATGGAAAGATCATTATCAAAAGTAGCGATAGCTAATAAATTCGTTCAAGCGAACTGATCGCGAGATTTTCAAGTGCATCTTTGTAATTAGATGGCTTTAAAACAGATAAAGATGCCAATGATTGGTGTATCTGTTTCTCAGCTTTTTTATAGCAGTAATCTAGCGCAGCGGTTGATTCAACAATTAAGCATATTGACTTTAAATTATCTATATTGCCATTAGTCAAAGCTTCTTTGATTAAGTTTTTTTCACCTGCGCTACCTCTTTTTTGGGCAACAATTAGGGGGAGTGTATTCTTTCCTTCTGCTAAGTCATCTCCAATATTTTTTCCTAAGACATCTGATTGGGCTGAATAATCAAGGCAGTCATCAATTAATTGAAATGCATTTCCTAGATATCTGCCGTAATCTCCTAAGGCATCACATATTTTTGTATCTTGGTTGTTAATAAGTGCGCTACCTTTTGCGGCTGCACTAAAAAGTGCACCAGTTTTTCTGAATATTACTTGCATGTAAGAAGCTTCATTAAGATCAGGGTTATGAGAATGCATTAACTGCATAACCTCACCCTCTGCGATCGTATTAGTTGCATCTGACATCAGCTTTATAAATCGTTCGTCATTAAGTTCTGTCATTAATTGAAAAGAGCGAGAATACAAAAAGTCACCAACCAATACGCTTGCATCTGGCCCAAACTTAGTATTTGCTGTGGATTGCCCTCTTCTTAGCATGGAATTATCGACCACATCATCGTGCAATAAAGTAGCCGTATGAATTAACTCAATTATTAGCGCCGCTAGAATATGCTTGGATGAATCAGGATTAACGGCTCGAGAAGTTAACATGGTCACTATGGGGCGCAACTTTTTCCCTCCGCTGCTAATAATATGTTCACTAATTTGGTTAATAAGCCTTATGTCACTCCCAAGACGTTGAATCATCAGCCTATTAAAATCAGATAAATCCTCTTCAAGCAACAGCTCAATTAAATCATAGGGGGTCTCAGATTTTTTTGTTTTCTTCATGATACTCGATCCATTAATGTAGCATAATTTTTTATTCTTTAAGAGGATCGTTGACCTGACCGTTATTCGCGCATAAAATGTGTGATCTTTATAAGTAAGTATGGTTTATTAAAATGTTTGCGGTAATTAAAACAGGTGGAAAGCAGTATAAGGTAATTGAAGGTCAATACCTTAAGATTGAAAATCTTGGAGTCGAGGTTGGCGATAGTATAACCTTTGATCAAGTACTGTTGACTTCTGATGGGGAAAACCTCTCTGTAGGCAAGCCCTATATCGCAGGGACAAGCGTTACTGCAGAAGTGATTAGTAACGGTAGAGCCAAGAAAGTAATGATAATTAAATTTAAGCGACGACAAAATTATAGAAGAACTAAAGGGCATCGTCAGGAGTACTCCGAAGTTCAGATTAAAAGTATTAATGCCGCCGGTTAATTAGAGGGAGAGAACGCATGGCACATAAAAAAGCAGGTGGAAGTTCTAAGAACGGCCGTGATTCGGAAAGTAAACGGCTTGGTGTCAAAAAATATGGTGGTGAAAGCGTGGTGCCTGGAAATATTCTTATTAGGCAGCGCGGAACTAAATTTCATCCAGGGTTAAATGTTGGTCTAGGTAAAGACCATACGTTATTTGCCCTTTCAGAAGGAAAGGTCAATTTTGCAGTGAAAGGACCCAAAAATAGAACATTTGTTAGCGTCCTGCCACAACACTAGTCTAATAGCATATATTCTCCTCTTTTCTAGCTTTCTTAGCAGAAATCATCTACGGTTTATTTGATGAACTTTGTTGATGAAGTCTTAATTGTTGCATCTGCAGGCAAGGGTGGTAATGGCTGTCTCAGCTTTAGAAGAGAGAAGTACGTCCCAAGAGGAGGGCCCGATGGCGGTGATGGAGGCGAGGGTGGCTCCGTTTACTTAGAGTCAACTACTGCCATTAATACCCTGGTTGATTTTCGATTTAAGAAAAAATTTAGCGCTAAAAAGGGTACCGACGGTGCAGGCAAGGACAGGACAGGCGCCCAAGGTGAAGATCTAGTTATTTCAGTCCCTATTGGCACAATAGTGATTAATCAGTCAACCGGCGAGATAATATATGATCTCAGCAAGCCATTTGAAAAGGTACTGGTTGCTATAGGTGGCAAAGGCGGACAGGGAAACGCAAGGTTTAAAAGTAGCATTAATCAGGCACCTAGATTTTTTACTCCTGGTGACCAAGGCGAAACACGTGAGTTAAAATTAGAGTTAAAGTGTATTGCTGATGTTGGTTTAGTGGGTTACCCAAATGCCGGTAAATCGACCTTGATAACTGCTATTTCGGAAGCTAAGCCCAAAGTTGCAGATTATCCCTTTACGACATTAAATCCGGTGCTTGGAGTGGTAAAAGGTATTGATGATCATAGCTACATAGTTGCTGATATCCCAGGTTTAATTGAAGGGGCGTCGGACGGCATAGGGCTTGGAATAAAGTTTCTAAGACACGTAGAGAGGACCGAGCTATTACTTCATCTTATTGATTTAATGCCGGTTGATAGTAGTCACGAGCCCCTTAAGGCATACCAAAGCATCAATCAGGAGCTCGAAGCGTATTCTAAGGAAGTTGCATCAAAACCGAGATGGATTGTCTTTACTAAATCTGATCTTTTAGGAGAAGATGAGGCTAAACGTTTAGCGCAATCGGTGATCGATGAAATTGATTGGACGCAACCATGGTATGTAATAAGCGCAATAAACAAGCAGGGACTTAAAGTCCTAGTCGATGATGCTTCCTTATATTTAAGTCAATCGCTAAGCGATTAATTGCTTGATCTTGTTATTGAGTTTTCTTTTGTAGCTTGCTGCTCTATTTTTCGTGATAATTCCCTTAGTCACCATTTTATCTATCTCAGATTGAGTTGCTTGAAAGCTTGAGTTAGCTTCATCAAGAATCCCCGATTCAATAACGAGCTTCGTTTTTTTAATAGCTGATCTCATGCTTCCACGTAGTGCTACGTTAGCATTTTTTATTTGAACGGACTGCTTAGCGCGCTTTATAGCTGATTTAATATTTGCCAATTTTTATCCTAAATTGTTAAAAATGTTGAAAGAAGGGTATTATTCTGACAGATAGGCGTCAAGTCAAGTAGTAATCTCAGTTAGTGGTAGAGAACATCAATGAGCATGTCTGAAATAAAAAAGAAACCTTCATTAAGAAAGTCTGCACTTACCACAGGCTTAATGACTGGCATTTCTAGAATTAGTGGACTATTAAGGGATGTTTGCTTTTCTCAATTTTTTGGTGCCAGCGCCAATATGGATAGTTTTTTTGTGGCATTTAAAATACCAAATCTTTTAAGAAGATTTTTTGCTGAAGGGGCTTTTTCTCAGAGTTTTGTTCCCATAATTAATGAGTATAAGGAATTACATCCAGAAAAAGTTCGCGACTTGGTTGGCAGTACTTTCGGCAGTTTGTCTCTTATTTTATTTTTTATAACAGCATTAGGCGTAGTTATTGCGCCGATTTTGGTTTATCTATTTGCGCCTGGCTTTAGTGGGAATGATGGTCAGTTGTTAATCACAACGCAAATGCTTCGTTATTGTTTCCCATATATTCTCTTTATTTCATTAACCTCGCTTTTAGGGAGCTTGTTAAATTCTTATGGTAATTTTTTAGTTCCAGCAATTACCCCCGTCATTCTTAACTTATGTTTAATCATAGGCGCTATTTATTTGTCTTCTTGGTTTCATCCTCCTGAATTAGGACTAGCTGTAGCGGTTTTTTTCGCTGGTCTTTTTCAACTTATCTTTCAGTTGCCATTTGTAATTCGTAAAAAGCTAACTTTTAGACCCCGTATTAATTTTAGTTATCCAGGTGTGAGAAAAATTTATAAATTAATGCTCCCAGGTATTTTTGGTTCCTCTGTTGCGCAAATAAACATATTAATTGACACGTTGCTAGCATCGTTTTTAGTCACAGGAAGTATCAGTTGGCTCTATTACTCTGATCGACTAATGGAGTTTCCATTAGGCGTATTTGGAATCGCTGTCGCCACAGTTATTCTTCCGAAGCTCTCATCTGATAATGCTAGTGACAATACCGAGGAGTTTAAAAAATCTTTTACTTGGGGTATTAACGCCGTGATCACGATAGGACTACCCTCGACAATGGGCATTATATTAATTGGTGATCACTTACTTTATGCATTTTTTTTTAGTGCAAACTTCAACTTGCATGATGTGTCCATGGCTTATGCTTCACTGGTTGCGTATTCAATAGGGTTGCTAGCATTTATGCTAATAAAAATCTTAGTTACAGGTTATTACTCAAGACAAGACACCAAGACCCCTGTTCGTTTTGCACTGTATAGTTTATTTTTAAATATTAGTTTAAATTTATTTTTTATTTTTATTTTATATCGTTTCGTGGGCGAGGCTCTACACGCCGGCCTTGCATTGGCAACGTCATGCGCAGCACTTTTTAATGTTTATCTTTTGTATCGTGAATTAATTAGAATAAGAGCCATTGATAGTGGCGTTATTTTTAATGTTCATAATGCTAAGAAAGTTTTAGCAACAATGATTATGTCGGCCTCGATAATTATTTCGAAGTCTTATTTCATCCCAAATCCTTATTTCATGGAAAGGCTGTCAGTTATATTTAATTTGAGTTTAATTATATTGATAGCTTGTCTGGTATATGGTGTAATTTGGCACTTATTTATTCATCAAGATAGCTCACTACAAGCAAGGGATTGATGAAGCTCATTAGAAATATCCCATCTTTGCCTGATTTTAGTCCTAGGGCCATAGCTATCGGGGCATTTGATGGTATTCATCAGGGCCATCTTGCTGTTATTAACTCTCTTGTTGAACTAAAAAAGAGTGAAAATTTAATTTGTGCGTTAATGACTTTTGAGCCTTTACCAAAAGAGGTTTTATTAAGCGAGGCACTTCCAAGGCTTACGAATTTTAGAGAGCGTTACGGTCAAATAAAAAATTTAAATATAGATGAGTATTATTGTATTAATTTCCGTAAGGTCAGGAAAATTAATCATGTGATTTTCCTAAAGAATATTCTTTTACAAAACCTTTCAGTTAAATATCTTTTTGTAGGTAGTGACTTTAAGTTTGGTAAAGATGGCAAAGGAGATCTAGATTTTCTTAAAATAATGTCATCTGAGCTTGACTATAAGGTGATCGAGGTAGACACATTGGTTGATTCTGAGAAAAAAATTAGTAGTACTCATATTAGAAATACACTTATTGCTAATGATTTAAATTTAGCACAGCAGCTTTTAGGGCGGCCCTATACGATGAGCGGTCGAGTTAGAAAAGGCCAACAGTTAGGAAGAACGCTTGGTTATCCTACAGCCAACATTGCCGTAAAACGATTGAAGTGCGCGCTCGAGGGTGTTTACCTAGTCAGAGCAAATCTAGAGGGAATCACTTATAATGGTATTGCTAGCATTGGGACTAGGCCTACCTTGGGGGGCTTTCCTGTTGAGCTCGAGGTTTATTTATTAGATTTTTGTGACGATATCTATGGTAAGTATTTAGATGTTGAATTTCTTGACTACATTAGCCCCCAAATTAAGTACGATAATTTAGATCAGCTTATCGTTAAAATGAATGCTGATGAAAAAAAGGCGCGAGCCTTAATTACTAGACATGGATTATAAAGATACAATTAATTTGCCCAATACTTCATTTTCTATGAAGGCGAATCTTTCTTCTCAAGAGCCGCTATTTATTCAAGAATGGTATGACAGTGATTTTTATAAGCAATACTTTAAGCAGAACCCGAACCGTGAAGATTTTATCCTTCACTCTGGGCCGCCATATGCAAATGGCGACATCCATTTAGGCCACGCATTAAATAATATTCTTAAGGATATTATTGTAAAGTCAAAAAGGATGTCTGGTATGAACGTGTCATTTATCCCTGGATGGGACTGTCATGGCCTTCCGATCGAGCATCAGGTAGAAAAAAAGACGGGAAAAGTGGGTCATAAGATCTCCGAAAGCAATTTTAGGGAACAGTGCAGGGCTTATGCAAATTTACAAGTAGAAAAACAGCGAGCTGACTTAGTAAGATTAGGCGTGATCGCTAGCTGGGATTCGCCTTACTTAACTATGTCTTCAAAATATGAAGCAAAACAATTTTCATTATTTGCTGATCTCTTAGCTAGCAATGCCATTACTCAAGGCTACAAGCCTGTTCATTGGTGTTTAGATTGTCGTTCCGCGTTAGCAGAGGCTGAAGTTGAATATGTTGACAAGACATCTACATCCATAGATGCTGCTTTTTTAGTCGATATGGCTAGTATTAAGGATAATCAATTGGTTTCAACGTTAAGCCAAGCGTCCCCATTATATATACCAATTTGGACCACTACGCCTTGGACACTTCCGGGCAATCAAGGTTTAGCAGTCAACCCAAAAATAACATATACGCTGATATCTGCTGAGATTGAGGATCAATTGATTTATGCGATTATCGCAGAAGATTTAGTTGACAAGACGCTGTCACGATGGAAAACGAGCCTGACTGAGAAGATAAAGAACATACAAGGCGATAGTCTGCTTGGTATCGTTTGTAAGCATCCTTATGAGGATCGCTGGGTGCCGGTTATAGCTGCTGACCATGTAACTACTGAAGAGGGAACTGGTATTGTTCATACCGCACCAGGGCACGGACAGGAGGATTTTGTTGTGGGAACAAAAAATAAACTTCCACTAGAGTGCCCTGTAGGCCCATCAGGTGTGTATTTAGAGGATGTTCCATTTTTTTCGGGACATCATATATATAAGGCTCAACCTTTGGTGGTTGATCAGATGGCAAAAAATGGAACCTTGTTATCACAGGAGACTTTTAATCATAGTTATCCACATTGCTGGCGTCATAAGACACCCTTGATATTTAGAGCCACACCACAATGGTTTATTGGTTTAGACAAGGCGGGTCTAAGGGAAAAAATAAAAGAGGCAATTACGGCTGTCGAATGGTTGCCACAATGGGGAAGAGACCGCATTGATGCCATGGTAGCAAAACGACCAGATTGGTGTATTTCTAGACAGCGATACTGGGGTGTTCCAATACCCCTGTTTATTGAAACGCAAACAGGAAAGTTACATCCACAATCAGAGACAATTGTTAGGATTGTCGCAGAAAAAGCAAAGACTATGGGGATAGAGGCTTGGCATAATTTAAGTGAAGCTGAATTGGGTGATATCTCTATTGATAGTTATGAAAAGCTAAACGATGTCATGGATGTCTGGTTAGACTCTGGCTTAAGCCATAGTATTGTTTTTGAAGATCAGGAAAACATAAAGTTGCCGGTTGATCTTTATTTAGAGGGGAGCGATCAACATAGAGGTTGGTTTCAGTCTAGTTTAATTACTTCTGTTGCCCTTAATGGTTTGTCGCCATATAAGCAGGTTTTAACGCATGGATTTACAGTTGATGAGCAAGGCAGAAAGATGTCCAAATCACTAGGCAATGTGATTAGACCGCAAGAAATTTATAATACGTTAGGTGCCGATATATTACGGCTTTGGGTTTCTGCGACAGACTATAAAGGTGAGGTTAAAGTTTCTCCTGAAATTTTAAAGCGGGTGACTGACGCATATCGAAGAATTAGGAATAGTTTCCGATTCTTATTGGGTAACTTAAGTGACTTTAATAATGAAAAAGATGCACTAGCTTTAGATAATTTGGTTTCTATTGATTATGAGATGATTCATCGGGTGTTCAATTTACAACAAGAAGTTACGGAGCATTACGAGAAGTATGAGCTCCACTTAATTTATCAAAAAGTACATAATTTTTGCTCAAAAGATCTAGGGGGTTTTTATTTTGATATTTTAAAAGATCGCTTATATACAACGCCAACAAATTCAAAAGCTCGTCGCTCAGCTCAGACAGCCTTGCAGATTATTCTTGAGAGTATGGCTCGTTTAGTGGCGCCTATCTTGTCATTTACCGCTGATGAAGTATGGCGTTCGTATGGCCGAACTAATAAGCAATCAATTTTACTTGAGTCTTGGTTAGATTCTAATGACTTAAGAATTTTAAGCAAAGAAATTGACTGGACTGTAATTGAGGCGGTGCGTGAAGATGTGTTATTAGCTTTAGAGAATGCACGCAAAGAGAATTTAATCGGTTCTTCATTGGAGGCTGAAATTACCCTTGGCTGTTCGGGAGAGGACTACGAAGACTTAAGTCCGCTTGCTGATGAATTAAAGTTTATTTTTATTACCTCTGGGGTAGTGCTAATTAATCAGCCTAGCGTAAAAGGAGGAGAACGCTTTACCATACAAGTAAGGTCTAGTGAATATGGAAAATGCATAAGGTGTTGGCATCACCATGAAAGCGTCACTTGTGACCTTGAGCACCCTGAGTTATGCACCAGATGTGTTTTGAATATTACTCATGAAGAACAAAGAAGCTATTTCTGAATCAATTTTTTCCCCTAAGCGATACCTATTGTGGTTGGTCATAATATTAGCTATTTTTATACTCGACTATGCGGTCAAGCGGTGGGTGATTTATAGTGTTTCAATTTTTCAGGTTATTAATGTTACATCTTATTTTGATTTAGTTAGGCTGCACAATGAAGGGGCGGCATTTAGTTTTCTTAGTAATGCGTCAGGGTGGCAACGGTGGTTTTTTATTATTGTTGGCTCAGTCGCAATCGTATGGTTTTTGATTTGGCTTAAAGATGCAATTAAGCAAGGTAACTACTTATTAGCCATTGCATTGACAATGATTATTGGAGGTGCGCTTGGCAATACATGTGATCGGATAATATATGGTTACGTTGTGGATTACCTATCTTTTTACTATCAAGATTGGCGTTACCCTGCATTTAATGTAGCTGATACGTTTATCACATTAGGTGCAATGTTTTTTATTCTGAATGAGGTAAAGGAATTTCGATTAAAATCATAGAGATAATTAGACTATGTCTAGACTTCGTTTTATTGAATTGTTAAAATAGATAAATGAAAAAACGAATCGATTTAGCAGCTAAACTTAAAGCTCATGACGTGAGACCAACAAGCCAAAGACTGTGCATCGCAGAAGCAACCATCTCCGAGTCCAACCATGTATGCGCTGAGGACGTTTTGGCTTACTTAAAAGGTAAGGGCGCTAAGGTTTCAAAGGCGACCGTTTACAATACATTACATTTGTTTTGCGAAAAAGGATTACTCCGTACTATCAATGTGGATCCAGAGCGGCAGTTCTATGATTCAACAACCTATGACCATCATCATTTATATAATGTGGATACTGGTGAATTGATCGATGTAGACCACGCAGATATTTTAGTTACCTATTCTTTTGATATGCCTGACGGCACTCAGCATTTAGGTACCGAAGTTATTTTAAAAACAAAGACTCAAGAATCTTAAGACCTCTTTCTATTTGCTATTACTGCTGCGTGAAATCTTGGCATAATGAATTTTCCCTCGGTGTAGTTTAGTATGTATGGGTCTGGAGTTTTAATCTTTTCACCGGCATCATTTTTTGGAGATATAATGTTGAAAACTATTCATATCCTCTTTTTATTCTTTTTATGTCAAGCAGCTTTCTCTAATATTGCCCATATTGAGATTGATAAGGTAAGAGAGATTCAGCTAGCAAATGGCACCAGCTATGAGCTAATGAAGGGAAAATTATTTTTTGAGATTGATCCCGCTGCTCCCGATAACGCAATAATTATTGATTTATCTTTAGCGCCAATTAATGATAATGGTTTGGTTGAGTTTTCCTCCGACTTTGAATTGCTTAGGCCTTCTAATGCTACCGATGGAAATAATATACTGGTGGCAGATATATTAAATCGTGGCAGTCGCCGAGTAATTCGCTATTTTAATTTCGCTTCTAATTACGATTCATCTATAGGCCCGCTTAATCTTGGCGATGAGTTTCTTATGAATCATGGTTTTTCAATCTTGTCAGTTGGTTGGCAGTTTGATGTGCCTAATAACACGGCGTTACTTAGATCTTATGTGCCCGCAGTTGAGTTAACTTCTGAGCAAATCATGGAAAGTGTAGTTAGGAGTGACTTTTTGGTAGATAGGGTAACTGAACGTCATACTCTCGGTGATCGCTTGCATTTCGCTTATCCAGTTACTAAGGACCATGTTCAATTCGCCACCTTGACGCGTCGAGACCTATATACTGATGTAAGGGACGAGGTTAATCCTAGCCTATGGCAATTTATCAACGATCCGGATGAATCTGAACAAAGCTACTTATCAGGACCCGATGATTACAATGCGGTGATCATTGAGGGTGGCTTTCAGCCAGGACAGGTTTATGAGGTCGTATACCGAAGTCATCGAACGGCAATTGCAGGGTTAGGTCTTGCTGCTATTCGTGATGCAAATTTATATTTTAAGGAAAATCTTTATTTTGATCGTCCTGGAGATCTCCAAGGATCAGCGACGGTTATAGCATTTGGTGATTCACAAAGCGGACGAACTTTAAGAACCTATTTGCATGATGGCTTCAATGTTCGTGAAGATCAGATGGTGTTTGATGGCGTTATGATACATCTTGGAGCAAATGCTCGAGGGGGCTTTAATCAGCGATTTGCGCAAGCATCGAGGGCAGTTGATAGGAATTATAATTATCCTGCAGATCAGTTTCCCTTTAGTGATCAAGAGATAATCGATCCAAAAACTTCTTTATTCTCTGGGTTACTCAGCGCCTATCATGCGGATCATATACCTAAAATTTTCTATACTAATTCATCTACAGAGTACTGGAGATCTCCAGCCTATCTCATTCACACGAGCCCTGATCGTACTGCTGATGTTGACTCACTAAGTAGTTCTAGGATCTTTCAGTTTTCTGGTACGCAACACGTCCCCTCCGGTAGTTTGAATCTTCAATCAAATACCAATATAGCCTTTGGTAATAATGCTAAGTATCAATGGTTTTTAAGAGCATTTGTTATTGCAATGAAAGATTGGTTGCTCGAAGGTGATGAGCCACCAGTGGCTATTTTTCCAAATCTTGACAGCGGAACACTAGTGAGAGCAGAAAGCATTCAGATGCCAGAGGATTTAAATATTTTACCTAATAAGAATATTAATCATGGTTTCGGGCTTAATTATGGCGATAATTTTTTAACCCATGGGGTGCCTGTAATAGAGCCGCCGTCTTACGAAGTTGATTATCCATTAATGGTTTCTGCCGTAGATCACAATGGGAATGAAGTTGGAGGCTTGTTGCCTTGGGAGGTAGCTGTCCCACTTGCGACTTATACAGGTTGGGTACCGGGTAATCCTAAAAGCAGTATTGGCATGGTAATTCCTTTTGTTGCCATAGATAGCGACAATGGGATAGATAATATTCCAGATTTATATAATTCAGAAGAGGCATATATTAACGAGGTCTCACAATACTTAGATGTCTTGATTGGCGGTGGTTATGTCTTATCTGAGGATAAGGTCAGCATGATTCGAGAAGCAGAGATGCTTTGGGCTATTCTCGGGCGTTAAATAGTATGTTACAGTCGTCTTAAATTTAAGGAACTGAATGAAAATTAAGACACTATTCATCCCGCTTGTCATTACTTTATACTTGCTTTTTAATCCTATTCTGGCTCAAGAATATGATGGTACTTTTAAGTCTACAAATATTATTAAGGCGACCGAAGCACCGGTTATAGATGGCGTGATCAATGACTTGGTTTGGTCTCAAGCAGAAATTATTGACGATTTGCACCAGATGTTTCCTAATGAGTATGATGCCACGACTGAATTTACTGAAATTCGTGTGCTCTATACTGAGACTGCACTCTATGTATCTGCAATGCTGCATGATAGCAATCCCTCTGAGGTGATTGCACAGGTTTTAAGGCAGGGTGAGCGAGCCAGGTTCGATGATTACTTTGGGATAGTATTAAGTCCATTTAATGATGGTCAAAGTGGCTATATTTTTGAGGTGAATCCTAATGGCGTGAGATCAGAGGGGTTATTTTCTGGACGCACATTTAATTATGAATGGACATCGATATGGAATACTGCGGCAGCGCTTCATGAGACTGGCTGGTCTATAGAAATAGAAATCCCTATTAGTAGCTTATCTTTTGACCCAGATATAAGTACATGGGGTGTTAATTTTGTTCGTCGTATTGGCCGAAAGCGAGAAACAAGTGGGTGGGTATCGCTAAACCGAACATACACACCTTCAGCCTCGGGCGAGATAGTTGGTTTTGAAGGCTTACAACAAGGACTTGGAGTAGATGTGATTCCAGGCTTTAGCCTTACAGAATCTAGAGATTATGTGCCAGTAGATGACGTCAGTACTGGCTTCGAGCCAACTCTTGATGTGTTTTATAAGATTACTCCTGAATTGACTAGCGTGCTTACGGTAAATACTGATTTCTCTTCGACTGAGGCAGACTCAAGGCAGGTTAATCTGACGAGGTTCAATTTAATTTTCCCAGAAAAAAGAGATTTCTTTCTACAAGATTCTGACCTTTTTGAGTTTGGTAGGGTTGGATTAGGCACTTCCTCAGCATCTAATAACGGTAGACCGTTTTTTTCTAGACGAGTAGGCTTAGATGAAAATGGACAGCCCATCAAGCTGGAAGGCGGCCTTAAGTTAAGCGGAAGAGCCGGCCCTCTTTCTATCGGAATGTTCGGCGTACAACAGGGAGCGAGCGATACTTTGGATGTTACAAATTTACTTGTAGCGCGTGGCTCAGTTGATGTTTTAGAGGAGTCGGATATTGGTTTTGTGTTTACACAAGGTGACCCTACTTCTAATGGTGAGAATAGCCTTATAGGTTTTGATTTTCGCTATCAAAATTCTCGCCTAGCTAGCAGGAAAAATCTTGAATCGGAGATCTGGTATCAAAAAACTGATACAACAGACTTAGAGGGTGAGGATGAAGCTTATGGTTTTGGCATTAGACAAAACAGCTTAAATGGCTTAGGTTATTTTTTAACCTATAGAGATATAGGAGAGAATTTTAATCCTGCTATGGGCTTTGTCAATAAAGTAGGCGTGAAATGGATTAATGCTGCTGTGACCTACTATCATCGACCTAGAGATAGCTTTGTCAGGCATGTAGCTACACGAGTGGCCACTACACGGTCTAACCGATTGCTTGATGGCAGCATCCAGTCAGAAGTTTTTAATTGGCGTATTATTGACCTACAAAATCATGGAGGTGACTACCTAAGGTTAAGTTACATTAACTATACCGAGGGGCTTAATCGTGAATTTCAGATTACGAGTGGCGTAGTTATTCCTATTGGAACGTACGCCTTTGGTGAAGCTAGCCTAGAATTAGGAACGGGTGCTCACCGAAAGATTTTTGGTACATTTAAGTACACATCGGGTGATTTTTATGACGGTAGTAAAATCACTATTAACCCTAGTATTACCTGGCGGCCATCCTCACACCTACTATTGAATACAGGTTTTTCGATTAACGAGGTTAGCTTACCGCAGGGAGAATTTACTAAGGAGCTTTTAAGCATTAGATCTGAAGTTATATTGTCAAACAAACTATCATGGGTAACGCTTGCGCAGTGGGATAATCAGTCAAATAAAATTGGCATTAATAGTCGAGTTCAATGGACACCATCTGCAGGCAGAGAGGTATTTCTTGTATTAAATAATACACTTTTCGAGGAGACGGCTCATAATTCATTTACTTCCGAAATAGCTTCATTAACTTTCAAGGTTAGCTACAATCTTAGATTTTAGGCTGATGGAAGTTAGACAGCTATTTGATCCAATCTCTTGTACGTATACTTACCTTGCATACGATCAAAATACAAAAGATGCAGTCTTAATAGATCCAGTATTCGAGTTTTTTCTTAGAGATGATGCCCTTATCCAAGAGTTAGGCTTAACATTAAAATATACTTTAGAGACTCATATTCATGCTGATCACGTTACATCTGCTTGGCTTTTTAAGATCAAAAGGAACAGTGAGATTGCAATTTCTAGGGAGTCAGGTGCAAAAAATTCGGATAGATTGCTTAGTCATGGCGATATTATTTCAGTTGGTCAGTCAAAGCTAACCACTGTTGCCACACCCGGACACACAAATGGATGTGTTAGTTACTTGCTTGGTGATCAATCAGCTATTTTTACAGGGGATGCTTTGCTCGTGAGGGGTACAGGTAGAACTGATTTTCAAGAGGGCTCTTCTATTAAATTATTCAAATCTATAACAAATGCTATTTTTTCTCTTCCTGATAACTGTATTGTTTATCCTGCACATGATTATGCAGGTATCATGTCTTCCACTATAGGTGAGGAAAAGCAGTTTAATCCTAGGCTAGGCGGTATGTTATCAGAAGCTGATTTTGTTAAGTCTATGGAGCACCTGAATTTACCCCATCCAAAGAAAATAGATGCGGCCGTTCCAGCTAATAGTAATTGTGGTTATATGGACGAAGATTTTAGTTTCATTAAGCAACCATCATGGGCTCACCTAAAGTACACATTTGCAGATAATTGGGATATAGAGTCTCCGGAACTATTTAGGATAAAAGAAGAGGTTTTTTTAATTGATGTTAGGTCTGAAAAAGAGTTTAGTGGAGCGTTAGGTAGAATTTCTAATAGTATTAATCTCCCATTAGAAACAATTAACGCTAAAATTATGAAACAATACAAAGGTAAACCAGTAGTATTTATTTGTCGGGCGGGTGGTCGATCTGTTCAGGCATTAAAAAATGCAGATTTAGTTAAGAAGACCGAAGCTGCTAGTTTAAGGGGTGGCCTGATTGCATGGCGATCAGAGGGATTTGAAGTTGAAAATGGAAGTAATTAATTAATAAGGTAAGAATAATGAATAATAAATTAATAAGAAACTCTATTGCGTCGCTGCTAGTCGCCATATTACTATTTGTGGTATTTATTTTACCAGCTGAGTTTGGTATTGATCCAACAGGTATAGGACGTCTACTTGGACTAAGCCAACTTCAAGCGCCTGCGACTGAGACTGAGACGATTGTTGTTAGAGATATCCTTGGGGGCAATGAGTCTTATAGGGAAGTTGAGATTCCAGCTTATGGACAGCCCGTCCCCTTACCGAATCCAGACGTTCACCAGGAAAAAAATATTGCTCCATCTGTAGAGACAATTGAGATAACACTAACAGTTGATCAGCAAACAGAGATCAAGTTATTGCTAGATGAAGGGCAAATGGCTACATACGAATGGAGTATTGACCAGGGTACAATTTATTCAGATTTTCACGGACATGAAGTTGATGGTGGTTCTGATTACTGGGTTCGATATCGTGAACACCAAGAGGGTGATTATGGGTCTGGTTCACTTGTGGCTCCTTTTTCGGGAGAGCATGGTTGGTATTGGCTTAATTATAATGAATTCCCTGTCACCATTACACTAAAAGTAACTGGATTTTATAATGGTATTAAGGATTATGGGTTATTTGATTAACTTCTACGACCTTCTCTTTCGCCTTGGTCCTCTCCCAGCTCATAGCCAAATTCAAAATCATCAATTGGATCTCTTATATTTCTTCTTGGTTGTAAAGGACACATTGGAATATTAGGTTGAAAAATACTGCCCGAGCTCCACTTCCATCCCTCAAGGTAGCCCTGGTAGAATCCCTCACAAAACTCTTCGCGATTACCAAAGGCGGACACAGAAGAAATTAAGGTTATAATTAATAGCAGTGGTTTAATCACGGTAATTCAAACTCATTAGAAAAGAAATTATTTTTATTGGGCATTATGATATCTGGCAAATTCGCCTGATTGATTTGTTGATCTTCACTAATAATACCATTCATAAAAAGTATAAAGGCTGTTAGATCATAAGTTTCATCATTGGTAAGCGTATGTGGGCTGTTGTATGGCATCGCACGTCTTATATAGTCATATAACGTGGTGGCATAGGGCCAATAACTTCCAACTGTTTTTATTGCTCTTGCGTCTTGAAGTGTTGCATGACCGCCAACTAAACGATCATTGATTAGCCCTTCTCCTTGCAAGCCGTGGCATGCGGCACATTTAGCAAGGTAGGTTGGCCGACCCTTAATTGCATTGCCTGAGCCCTCAGGAAGGCCGTTACCCCAAGGGTCAATGCTCGTGCTCCATTGGCTTAAAAATTCCGCCCCAGGTACAGCACCTAAGTTTGGTGATGACTGTGCCCAAAGAGGCATTATCATTGCTGACAAGATAATCAATGTTAACCATCTAGACATAAGTATTGGTAATTTCTCCCTGGCTACTTACTTCCCATGATTGAATTATATTATTGTGATAATTAACCTGGAGACCCTTTTCATCTATGAAAGCGTCACGTGTTGGTTGAGCATTGCCATCTTCATCAATAGCACGACTCATGATGATGGCATGCTGACCATTCCAATCCCATGGGAGCCGAAATTGTGTTAGTGACTTTGATAATATTGGGTTAGAGAGCATGGCCTCCGCCCACGTTAAGCCCCCGTCAGCAGAAACATCGACACGCTTAATTTTACTTGTGCCTGACCAGGCCAAACCTTTAATCTCATAGATACCTCTGTGCTGCATAAACTGCCCGCCAGAGGGAGATGTGATGACAGATTTTACACCCATCTCGAGCGTAAATATTTCAGAGCGACCATCTTTCTGTAGGTCGGTATATTTTGATGTTTCATCTTTCGTCATTATCGGTGTATCTGACAACATTAACCTCCGTAGCCACTTAACAGAAATATTTCCCTCATAACCTGGAAGAATTACTCTTATGGGGTAACCATTCTCCGGCCGAAGGGCTTCACCGTTTTGAAATAACGCTATCATCGTGTCATCCATTGCCTTACTGAGTGGGATACTTCGAGTCATTGCAGCCGCATCAGCACCCTCAGCTAAGACCCATTTCGCATTTGACTTAATACCAGCTTCTTGAAGCAATACCGAAATAGGAATGCCTGTCCACTCACAACAAGAAATCATTCCATGAATTTGACCACAATTAAGATCAGGTGCGGTGCTTGCAAGATTAGGTCGGCTATTACCAGAGCACTCTATGTACTGAGTACGTGACACCATCGGGTATTTTAGCAATGTATTTATATCAAAAACGAGCGGCCTGTCAACTAAGCCATGTATTAATAATTGATGTTGCTCAGGATCAATATCTGGAATGCCACTATGATGTCTTTCAAAATGAAGGCCATTAGGTGTAATGATCCCGCTTAGTTTCTCAAGAGGTGTCCTTGAAGATCCTGCTCCTGTTGTTCCTGCAGTGGTCCCTACATAGCGTTGGACATGAGATTCAAATTTAGAGCGCAATCCATAACCACTTAGGGGTGCACCCGGTAAAAGCATGGACACGGGGTAATTTTCTTGACCAATAAGCTTATTGGGCACTAAACTGCTGGATGCTACTGAGAAGAAAGCTATTGAGCTGGTAAGAAACGTTCTGCGGTGCAAAAGACCGTTGCCGGCCACATACTCTTCACGAGGCAATTTATATTGTTTGCTTGGCATGTACATATATTAGCTGATTGAAAAAAAAATAAAAACCATATGCAACTATATCGCTATAAATTGCATCATTTATTTAATATAATACGCCAAACTTAATGTGCATTAATCTAACAAAGAGGGAATCACATGAATCATATTAATTTTAAGCAAGTTAAAGGCATATGTTTTGTTTATTTTGTCTTGTATAGTTTGCTAGGTTTTTCACAGGAGAATAGCGTTTTGGAAAAAGATATTATAAGTTTTGGCCAACCCAATCAAGAACAGTTAGAGTCTTTCTTTTCAGAGGGAGTAGAAATTGTAATCGATTTAAGGGGTCCTCAAGAGAATCGTGGATACGATGAAGAGAGTTTTCTCCAGTCTATGAACCTTGCTTACTACTCGCTCCCTATAATTGATGAAGCAGATATTAGCTATGAGAATGCTAAGGTGCTACAAGATATTATTTCTAAGGTCGATGGAAAAGTCTTGATGCATTGTGGTAGTGGTAATCGTGTAGGTGCAATGTTAGCCCTTATAGCTCGCCTAGAGGGGTTAGAGCCAGATGCAGCCCTTGCCTTAGGAGAAGAGAAGCACCTCAGTTCTTTGCGTCCTTTAATCATTGAATTACTAGAACAACCAACTGATTAAGACAAGGATCTACATGAAGAAGATCACTTTAATATTATTTTTATTATCGACTGGTACTTTAAGTGCCCAGGCTCAGGATAGTGGTATTACTATTCCTTCTCTTGCGTCTTCACCTACGCTGGCTGATTTTTCCGGGATGCAGCCATCAACGGAGGTCGCTCAATCCATGCAGATGGTTACTGATTTTATACAGCGTGAGCCCAATGATGGTAGCCCGTCCACGCAGAGAACAGAAGTTTATCTCGGGTATGATACAAATAATTTTTATGCTGTCTTTCTAGCCTTTGATGATCCAAATGAAGTGAGAGCTAATTTAACTGCTAGGGAAAATATTTGGAATGACGATAAGGTTGAATTACTTATTGATACTTTTAATGATCAAGTATCTGGCTATGCCTTTAGATCATCACCTTTAGGTGTGCAATGGGATGGGAGGTGGCTTGAGGTTTCTAAGAGTCCCGGTTTTGATTCCTCTTACGATGCTGTTTGGTATACAGATGGACAGTTAACGGATCAGGGATACCAGGTTTTATTTACTATTCCAATGAGAACCTTAAGGTTTCCAGAAGCTTCGGTTCAAAATTGGACGATCCAATTTGGACGGGAAATCCGACGCAACAGCGAACAATCTTATTGGCCAAGATACACCAGTAATATACAGGGCCGTCTGAATCAAGCAGGACTTGCTACAGGGATCACTGGTGTGGCGCCAGGGCGAAATATTTTGCTTATACCTTTCTTGTTCTCAAGAGATTATGAGGTTTTTGATGATAATGCTGTTGCATTCGCAGGCAACAGAGAGACAGAGCTTGGCGTAGATGCTAAGTTTGTTTTTAGAGATAGCCTTGTGCTTGATGCAACCTACAACCCTGATTTTAGTCAGGTAGAATCTGATCAACCCCAAGTAACCGTGAATCAGCGTTTTGAGGTAAGGTATCCTGAGCGACGACCGTTCTTTCAAGAGAATGTTGATTTCTTCGCAACTGAGGCTGCGTTAATTAATACTAGAAAGATTGTAGACCCGCAGCGAGGATTTAAATTTACTGGTCGACAAGGTGATTGGGGAATCGGCGCTATGCTGATCGATGATGAAGCGCCTGGCCAAGGACTTGATGCGAGTGATCCTATGTCGGGGGAGGCTGCTGATGTAACTATTTTGCGGACTTTTAGAGACTACGGCGACCAGTCTAGATTGGGCATACTCTATTCAAATAGAAAGTTCGGCAATATTGAGAACTCGGTTTATAGCTTTGACTCAAGGTACAACATTAATACTAACTGGACTGCTGATTTGCAGGTAGTCTCATCAGAGAGTACCGCTGTAGATAACAGTAAAACTTCAGGTGTGCAAAGGAATCTGAGATTTGATCGAAGTGGAAGGAGCCTTAGTATTCATGCGCATTATTTAGCCACTACCCCTAATTTTAAAACAGACTTAGGTCATGCGAATAGAAACTATTCACCTGATACTGATGGTGGGCACTTACGAACACGGTATACTTTCTGGCCAGAGTCTAGCTCTTTAAATTCATGGGTGGTTGGATCCATGATGGTGCATATTAAAGATCAGAGCGGGCTGAGACTATATAATCAGTTTGCCTCATCAATATCATGGGAATGGGATCAGCAAATTGAGTTCGAGCTACAAGCGTCTTTAGTTGATGAAAGGCTTCGACCCGAGGATTTTAACGGACTTGACGAAAATAAGGACTTTAATCGCAATACTTGGGCGGCAAGCTTTGGTAGTGACGCATCGCAAGTGTGGGGCTATGAGATTGGATATGAGCAGGGTACAGACATTAACTTAAAACCTCCCGCAGGCGAGGAACCAACATTGGTTGATGTTAGTGAAATTCAGCTCGAGTTAGATTGGCGTCCTACCGATCAATTATTTGTAAGCACCGAGTTCCTTGACCTTGAGTTTAAAGACCGTGCCACGGGTAATAAGTTATTTAATAACCAAATTATCCGTAGCCGATGGAGCTACCAATTCACAAAAGAATTAACCTTGCGTTTTATTGCGCAAAGCGAGGATTTAAAGCCAAGCGATACTTCTTTGACACGTCTTAAGCGTGAGAGAAACGTAAATTATGATCTTTTGGTAAGGTATGTTTTGAATCCGTGGTCAGCATTTTCTATGGGGTATAACTCAAATGCTAATAATTTTGATTTTATTGAAACCGAAGAAGGAAGGGAACTGGTAGATACTTCTAGTTTACGTAAAAGCGGTAGTCAATTCTTTGTCAAGTTTAGCTATCTTTGGCAACCCTAGGCAAATGATTCGGCATGTGGTGTTCTTTAGTGCTCTTCCGGGAAAAAAGAAGGATTTATTGCATGGTCTTAAGCAGTTAGACGAATTAAAAAGCTTAGGTTGTTGCCAGCATCTCGAAGTTCAATCAAATCTTAAACTTGATAAGCAATCCAATGATTGTGATGTTGTTGTCTATGCAGAATTTGATTCAATAGAAAAATTAAAATATTTTCAGGAGCATGCAATCTATCAAGATTGCATTAAGGTAGTTAGGCCAGCGAGAGAACTTAGGATCGCAGCTGATATTGATTCTATTGATTTGGTTGATTAACATAGGACTCTAGAAATAGGGATACGTGTTCAGGTGGGTTAGCCATCAAGCTGACGATCCTTCTTCCTTCCTGTGGTAGGATGATTGGCATGTTAAAACTAAACAGACTGAGCTCCTCCTGCCGGTATTGATCATCTTCAGTGGTTTTAATAAAGCTCTCTTGCAGTATTCTGATTAAGTTTGAATCCGTCTCTGGTGGCAAGAAAGCGGCGTGACCAAAAGTATTGATGGTAGGTTGTAACCATTTATAGATTTCATAAAGATTCCCAGAGGGGTAGTAACCAAGCTTATTAAAATAAAACCCTTCAAAGGCAGGAATTTCTGACATCGAACTATCAGGAATGTATGCATTGTTATTGCTGATTCTAGGGTTATGCCACATTGGGAATGCAGTACCTTGATTAACAAGTAGATCTTCTACAGTAAACCGATAGAGACTTACGCCAATTGTCATTGCGTCAATCTCCCCGCGGCGGAGGGCATTTAAAACATCATTAGCGCTATTAAAGCCATAGATGTAGCGATAATTAAGACCTAGAAGGTCCAAGGCAATTCTCCCAACAATATCATAATGATGGGTAGGATTTTGACCACCAAAGATAATCTCATCATCTTGATTGGTGGGATCATTAAGGTTTGAATTAGCCAAAAAAAGGTTAGGACTTCTTAAGCCGCCCACTAAGGGCATTTCTTCAAAATTTGCTCTAAGCCCAGGCGCTCCCACCATAAAAGCTGGACCTGAAAAAGGAGAGAAAAAAATGGATAAGCCATCTGGCTTAGCAACTTCATAGCCATAGTTCCAGACTCTTGTGCCGCCCCCACCAGGTATATTTCGTACGATAATTTGAGGGTCCCCAGGAATATGTGTTTGCCAGTATTTTGTAAATAATCGTACAATAAGGTCAGTACCTGATCCAGCAGATCGGCCTATATAAACAGTAATGGTTTTTCTATTGAAATAGGAATTACTATTATCTTGAGAGAATGCTTGGTTGGGTAAGCTAATAATTAAGAAAATTATTGAATAAAAAAGGAATCGCATGGCTTTTATAAAATCTGACCTATTAACTGCAGCAGATATCTTAGCTGATGGCGTACAGTCTGTCACACTTTTAAATAAACACATGGTTAAAGATTGTATGTCAATATTTAAAGTATTGGATATTGATAAGGACAAGGTGTTTACTTTTGATAATCAGAGCAAAGTAGGAAGATGGCTTATGTGCATTGATGGCAATGCAACCATCCTTAGTAGTAATGTAACCTTAGAAAGAGGTACTACTGTCTTTATTCCGACCACTGCGCTTTTGAATGTTCGTGCCCATAAAAAAACTAAGCTATTGATGTTAGAGATTCAAGATATAGAACAGCATGACCCTAAGGTTAATAATATTAATAATTGCACGACATTTAATTATTTAAGTGAACCTATCCTAGAGTCAAAGCATGATCAGCGGACGAGGATTTATGTAGCTTCAAAAACCTTAATGGGGCACTCAGCATTTGTTGCTGAAATAGTCTTTTTTCCGCCGGGCGTAAAAAGTTCAAATCATTGTCATTTTGGCGTAGAGCATTTTCAATACTTACTGCAGGGTTCGGGTATTGTTTTTCTAGATGATGTACCACAACCCATTAAGAAGGGTGATTTAGTTTATAAGTATGATGGGGAGTATCACTATGTTCATAACACCGGAGAAGAATCACTGGTGTTTGTGGAGTTTTTTGTGCCGGGGAGCTGGGAGACCATATGGGCAGATCAGAGTAAAGAATGTACCTGGTCACCAACGGGTAAAAATACATTAGGCACCAAGCCTACAAGAGAAATTACTGCACATAAGAGCGATGGAAAAATAATTGAGACGGTTTAGCTATTTAATAAGCTGATCAAGCTTGTCTTTAATGTCCTTCCAATCATCAGCATCGTCAGGCGCTGGCTTAGCTTGTGTAATAACAGGCCATTCAGCAGAAAGCTCTTTGTTTAGCTCTAAAAAGGGAAGCTGATCATCTGGTAGTTCATCATCAAATACAATGGCTTCGACAGGGCACTCGGGCTCACAAAGTGTGCAGTCAATGCACTCTTCTGGGTCAATAACCAGCATATTTGGCCCTTCATGAAAGCAGTCAACTGGGCAAACTTCAACACAGTCAGTGTATTTGCATTTGATACAGCTCTCAGTTACAACAAAGGTCATAATGCCTCCAGAGATTATTTTTTAACCAGTTAGCTCGTAGAAGTTTTTCAAGGTAAGTGTAATACAATAATACAATAATTGAAATTTAATAAGTTATAATTGAATCGAGAAATTTATGCATGAAACTATTACAGTGCGGTTTGCAGGGGATTCCGGGGACGGGATGCAACTTCTTGGTAATCAGTTTCTAGTGTCCTCAAGCAGATCAGGTCAAAATTTTATGACGTTTCCTGATTATCCAGCTGAAATTAGAGCTCCTGCAGGGACAACATACGGTGTCTCCGCCTATCAAATTAAAATTGGAGACCTCTCCGTTTCTTCACCGGGTGACGAAGTCGATGTTCTTGTAGTTTTTAATCCAGCTGCTCTCAAGACAAATTTAGACACTTTAAAGCAGGGCGCGTTAATTTTAATTAATGAAGAGGCCTTTGGAAGTCGTAATTTAAAAAGGGCTGGCTACAAGGATCATCCGTTAACCAATGATTCGCTTTCTTTATTTCAGACGGTCGCTTTGCCAATTACTAGCCAAACCGGAAGGGCTTTAGAGAGTTTAGACTTATCAAAAACTGAAATTGCTCGCTCAAAAAATTTTTGGGTTTTAGGATTGATTTTGTGGATGTTTGATCGGGATACAAAGGATACTGAGAATTGGGTTACTGAAAAATTTTCAGATGCTTTAGTTGTTAACGCTAATTGCTTAGCTCTAAAAGCTGGCCATGCTTTTGGTGAGATCAATGAAATCGAACAAAAGATTCCAAGATTGAATGCAGAGACTGCTAAATATCCTCCAGGAAGGTATCGCGGTATTCGCGGAAGTGAGGCGCTTGCATTAGGTCTTATTGCTGCTTCTGAGCTAGCGAATAAAGCATTATTATTTTGTTCTTACCCTATTACACCTGCCTCCCCCTTGCTTCATTCTCTATCAAGACAGACAGAGTGTGGTGTAAGAACCTTTCAGGCTGAGGATGAGATAGCTGCAATAGGAGCTGCCATAGGCGCTTCATATGCGGGTATTATCGGTGTAACTTCAAGCTCTGGTCCGGGTATCGCTCTAAAGACAGAAGCGTTAAGTCTTGCTCTCAGTGCTGAATTACCTCTGTTAGTGATAAACTCACAACGAGGCGGACCATCAACAGGATTACCCACAAAGACAGAGCAGTCTGATTTACTGCAAGCTGTTTACGGTAGAAATGGCGACGCACCAATACCGGTAATTGCGTCACAGTCACCTTCAGATAATTTTGATGCCGCCATAGAGGCTGTGCGAATTGCAATTGAATTTATGACACCTGTTATGTTATTGACAGATGGATATCTTGCTAATGCATCAGAGCCTTGGAAGCTTCCTGACATGGATCAGTATGAAAAGATTATTTCTGTGCCGCTTAAATCCTCCAAAGGTCATTCGCAGGCAAATGCCTATTGCCGAGACCCAGAGACGTTTGCTAGGCCTTGGGTTAAGCCTGGTGATCTAGGTGGCATGTACCGTGCTGGAGGGCTAGAGAAAGATTTTCATTCAGGAAATATCTCTTATGATCCATCCAATCATCAAATGATAACAGATATGCGAACCCAAAAAATTATTGCCATTCAAGACTCCATTCCTTTGGTTGAGCTTAATGAAGAAGAATTAGGAAGAGAGGGTTTAATTATTAGCTGGGGATCGACTCTAGGTTGTATACAAGAAGTGATGCAGGATGCTAAGTCACTGTCGGTTAGCCATATTCACTTAAGAAACATAAATCCATTACCAAAAAACCTTAAAGGCATAGCGCTAAAATTTAAATGGGTGTTAGTGCCAGAGCTTAATCAAGGCCAACTATCAAAATTGCTAAAAGCAGAGATTGGGATAGAAGTTATTTCTTATGGAAAAGTACAGGGATTGCCTTTTAAAGTATCTGAGATAGTTCAGAAAATTCATGAACAGAGAATAAGTTAATGAATGGTCAAAATAAAACATTACTAACTGCAAAGGATTATGCTTCTGATCAAGAGGTACGATGGTGCCCAGGTTGCGGTGATTACGCTATCCTTAAAACAATGACACAGGTCTTAAGTAAGCTTCAATTAAAGAAAGAAGATACTGTATTTATTTCAGGTATAGGTTGCGCCTCACGCTTCCCTTATTACCTTGATACCTATGGTTTTCATACTATACATGGGCGAGCACCAACTGTTGCTACGGGCGTTAAACTGTCAAACCCAGACTTAAGTGTTTGGGTGGTAACCGGCGATGGTGATGGCTTGTCAATTGGTGGTAATCATCTATTGCATCTATTTAGACGTAATCTGGACATTAATGTTCTCCTTTTTAACAATGAGATTTATGGTTTAACGAAGGGTCAATACTCACCGACATCAAGACCTAAGACTATCTCACCATCAAGCCCAAGAGGTTCCATAGGCAGTCCAGTTTCACCAGGAAAATTTGCGCATGGTTGTGGGGCGACATTTATTGCAAGATCAATAGACACGGACAAGCCAAGCCTATCAGAAGTTCTTGAGAGGAGTCATCAGCATAGGGGTACTGCTTTAGTTGAGATTTTACAAAATTGCATTGTCTACAATGATAAAATTTTTGATGATTTATCTAACAAGGAAAGCGAAAACGATCGTCAGCTGAGGCTTAAGCATGGCATGCCGTTAGTTTTTGGTTCTGATCTTCAATATGGTCTTGCCATTTCTTCCTCGTTAGAGCTTGAAATTATTAATGCCGTCAAGAACCCTAAGAGAGTGCTCAATCATGATGAGACTAATGCAAATTTAGCCCAGATGTTGTTGGCTTTAGATCCTATCGACTACCCAGTACCAATTGGAGTTATTTATGCTGTCCAAAAACCTATATATGAGGAATTATTTCATCAATCTGGTAAACATCCTTTTCCGCGAAAGCAAACGGTTAATTCATTAATTGAAAGCGGTGAAATTTGGGAAGTGACTAAGTCTTAAGTTGCCAGCCTTTTTTATTGGATAGAGCTAAGTCGTCACGCTCAAGTTTGATTAAATGGGCCTCAAGTGAACGCTTTGCTATAGGGTAAATATTGCTTTTCTTATCCAGATAGACTTTTTTTACAAGCTCATCTAAAGATTGGAATGATTGATCTAAATTTTCAAGGACACGCACCTCTCTCTTTTTTCGATGATCTACAAGTGATTCGATGTAATGAAAGGGACTAGTTATAGGCTCACCATGTCCTGGATATATGGTTTCTAATGGCAAATCCCTTACCTTAATTAATGATTTAATGTAGTTTCTCATGTCGCCATCTGGCGGATTAATAATGACTGTAGAGCCATTCATGATATGGTCACCTGCAAACAATGCTCCCAACTTTGGTAAAAAATAACAAAAGTGGTTAGATGCATGGCCGGGGGTATGCACGGCAATCATATGATCTTGACCGACATTAATTAAGTCATTGTCTTGTAGTGATTGATCAGGGATGAGATTGTCAATTGGATCAAAGGCACTAGCCAGGGGTGCATAAATTGGAATAGAAAGCTTCTCACTAAGCACTTGCGCTGATTCGGCATGATCTTTGTGGTAATGGGTCAGTAAGATAGAGGTTATTTTTAAGTGAAGATGAGTAATTCTGTTGACGTGTGACTCTAAATTTGGTCCAGGATCGATGACTGTGTATTCTTTATCACCCACAAGGTATGTGTTGGTACCATCGCCAGTCATGGGCCCTGGGTTGTTGGCTCTAATAGTTAGGATCTCCATTATCTTATGATAACCGCTCCTTAATTCTGCTGCTGATGTCTCTTGCAATATAAAATGAGGCGGTCAACCCAGGAGATTCAATTCCAAGCAGGTGATACGATTCACCACCATTAAGGCTAGAAGTGTGTATTAAAAAATCATTCAACAGAGCATCAGCTTTAAATAATTTTGGCCTAAAGCCTATACCGTTAGACACGATTTTTTTCGAATCAATTTTTGGCCATATTTTTTTTAATGAGTTATAAAAAAGATCACTAGTGCCTATAGGTATCTTATCGTTAAGGCTGTTAACCCATTTAAAATCAGGCCCCAGCTTGGTTGGACCAGATAAATTTTTTGTTATATGTATGCCAAGACCGTGTTTCTCGGGCAGAGGATAGATAAGCGAATCAAATGGTATGTGCCCAAGATAGTGGCAATAGTTTCCTCTACCTAGTTTTAGTTCTAAAGTTGATAGATCATCATTAGGGCAGATCTGATTAGCTATAGCCAGACTATTTATACCCCCAGCATTAATAATAAAGTCAGATTTAACTGTTATTTCTTTTTGGCTGCTAATTAATGTCGATTGGTATTGATATGGGTCAGCCTCAGTTTTTACATATTTTGTATTCAGCATCAAAATACCACCAAGGTCAGTAAAACTATTTTTCAAAAATAAGATTAGCTGACTCACATCTAGGATACCAGCAGAAGGCAACTCTATAGCGGCGAGACCTTTAAGATCAGGCAAGAGTTGCTTTATTTTATGACTATCAATTAAATTTATATCCTTAAGATCAAGCGAAAGACCATTAGTATAGAGTTCCTCAAGCCTTTCTATCTGTGAAGATTGAGTAGCGATAATATATTTACCGCATAAGTTAAAGTTGATGTTATGGGCCTTACAAAAATCAATGAGGAGATTTTTTCCCTCGATGCACGCTACTGATTTCAGTGAGGATTGATCATAATAGATGCCTGAATGGATAACTCCAGAATTATTTGTTGAATTTTCGAGGCCAACCTCATGTCCTTTATCCACAAGAGTTACGTTATAGTTTTGTTGAATAAGTTCGTGAGCATTGCAGAGACCTACAATGCCTGCACCGACAATTAAAACCGATGATTTTTTTTTAAGCAACGAGTTAAATTTGTATTTTTGGAGCAGCGCCTTCTTCACCAGGGACAATAATTGAGGAAGCCTGTTCTCGGCGATACTCTTCAATTTTTTGCATAGTGTCTTCAATCCCTTTTTTCGCTGCTTCGCCATAGGCTAATACGGCTTCACCTAAAGTGGGCCCCTCAATTTTAAAAGTAATGGGCATGGGACCACCCTGAGTCATGATTTGAGTTTGGCCATAGAAAATCATTTCGCGATCTGGATCCACCTCACCATTTTGCGTCATCGGCGTAAGTTGCTGAATCGAACCGACTTGTCGATCAGTAAAGGATTCTTCTTTATATAGGTTGACAGCATTCATCGTGATGTCACTCGCTTGCTTATTTTCAGACATTACCTTTCCTCATTTTATAGAATTCTAACATTTTGTTATAAAAAGGCTAAAATGCTTATATATGAGAAAATTACTCGTATTTCAGCATGTTAAACATAAGACATTAGGCCTTCTTGATCAAGTTATGGCTTATTATAACCTAAGAAGGAGGTACGTAAATTTTTCTAGGGGCTACGACAGAGGAATTAACTATAAGAAATATCATGGATTGATTGTGTTAGGTGGTCCTATGGGTGTGTACGAGAATGATAGGTATCGACATTTAAGCTATGAAATAGAAATCATCCGATGCATGCATGAGCTTGGAATACCAATTTTAGGAATTTGTTTGGGTTCGCAGCTTATTGCTCATAGTTTTGGTGGTTCGGTATATCCGCATACTGAAAAAGAAATTGGATGGTACGAGGTCCAAAAAACAAAATATGTTAGAGACGATCTTTTATTTAAGGATTGGAATAAAATTGAACAGGTATTCCAATGGCATGGCGATACATTTGATTTACCCAGTGGGGCAAAACTTCTAATGAAAGGACAGGGCTGTAAGAATCAAGCTTTCAAGTTGGGGGATACTACGTATGGATTTCAATTTCATCTTGAGGCATCCCTAGATATGATAAAAAAATGGCTATTGACGGTTCAATTTACTGAAGACACAAAAGACAATTCCATTGAATTTACAGATAAAATTAATTGCGATAGTAAGTATTATATAGATAACAGTAACCAGTTAGCTGAGAATACTTTCTCAGGCTTCTTCAAAAGTTTTTTTGAACCTACTATAAATATTACTACATTGAAGTCATAAACATTTATTTGTTAGCGCGGTTGTCATTATGGATTTAACAAAAAGAATTATTCTCTCTATGCTGTTAGGAGTTTTGCTTGGTGTAATCGTTAATGTGTTCGCTTCTAATCTAGTTGTTACGCTGTTTTTAGTTCAAATTGCAGATCTTATTGGAAAAGTTTTTCTTGCGTGTCTTCAGATGGTGGTGATTCCGCTGGTTCTGTTTTCGATCTTAAGCGCCATTATTAATATTGATGGCGGCAATGCTATTGGCAAGATAAGCCTAAAAGCTATTACAGCTTACCTTTGTACTACTCTCGTGGCGATTACAATTGGTTTGTGTTTTGCAACTTTATTTTCTCCCGGTCAAAACGCTTCATTCATGTTGCCCACTGAGGAGTTAGGATCAACTGATGTGCCTGATTTAGTTAGCGTTGTTTCAGGTTTTTTTTCTACGAATCCATTTGCTTCCTTAGCTCAGGGAAACATTATTCAAGTTATTATTTTAGCTATTATTGTTGGGTTTTCTTTGAGGTCGCTTGGCGACAGAGTCAGTCAATTAAAGGTTTTTATAGCTCAGGCCAACATATTAATTTTTGACATTATTGACCGTGTCATTAGGGTGTCACCATGGGGTGTATTTGCTTTGATTTTTGAAACCTTTGCAACAGAGGGGTTTGCAGTATTTGTTCCTCTCATGGGTTATGTGGCAGTGGTGATTATAGCTCTTTTGTTCCACGGGTTTCTAACATATGGATTGATGCTGAGTACCTTCTCTATTTCACCATGGTATTACTTTAAAAATATGCGCACCCCATTGATATTTGCCTTCTCTACTGCTTCCTCAGCGGCTACTATACCTGTCACGATTAAAGCATTAGATAAGAATTGTGGTGTAGACCCCTCGGTTAGTAGTTTTGTAATTCCTATCGGCGCTACTATTAATATGGATGGGACAGCAATCATGCAAGGCGTTGCAACTGTTTTTATTAGCAACCTCTACGGCATTGATTTAGGCATGATGGATTTTTTGATGATTATTATTACCGCGACACTTGCTTCTATAGGCACTGCTTCAGTTCCAAGCGCAGGTTTGATTATGTTGACAATGGTATTAAATCAAGTGGGTTTGCCTATCGAGGGTATCGCATTAATTATTGGGATTGACCGCTTACTTGATATGATAAGGACTAGTATTAATATAGCTGGTGACGGTGTGATTGCCTGTATCATAGCTAAGACTGAAGGTTTATTAGATATTAGTCAGTTCAAGATGCGAGTGAATTATTAATAAAATATTATTATGTGGCTGTGGCAATATGGGTGGTGCAATATTGCGTGGCTGGATAAATTCTGGTGTTAATACATTGGATGTTATCGTCCTTGATAAGCTACCAAATACCACACCAGATTTTGATGGAATCAAATGGGTATCATCAGTTAATGATGACTTACTGCAAAGCCGGATAGGTTGCGTTGTTATTGCCGTTAAGCCAAGCCAAGTTAGCGAGTTATTAACCTCATTGGATAAGTTGTTGCAAAAAAAACCGATGGTGCTATCAGTTGTCGCCGGTAAAAATACAGATGATTTTTCAATTTATGATAATCCAGTTGTCACAGTCATGCCTAATACACCTAGTGCGATAAACCAAGGGAACCTCATTTTGTATAAAAACCAATTTGTTGATAAAGGCCTAGAGGGATTTGCTCATTCATTGATGGAGCCCCTAGGGTTAACTTGTTGGATTAAAGATGAATCCTTAATGGGTTTGATGACTGCCGTGTCAGGTAGCGGGCCAGCTTATGTTTTCTATTTTATGAAGTTACTTAAGGATAGACTTATTAGGGGTGGTATTAATGACGATGACTCAGATAAGTTGGTGACTAATTTATTTGCAGGATCCGTTGCATATAAGCAGTCATCAACTCAAACTCTTGAAGGTTTAATAAAGCAGGTTACTAGTCCAGGGGGTACTACTGAGGCAGCGTTAAATGTACTTAGGGATGAGAGGGAGCTTGATTGTGTGATTGATAAAGCCATCGATGCAGCAATTGAAAGGGCCGCTAAGCTCTAGTCGATTATTAGTAAGCTAAAATCAATAGCTTTAATATTTTTAGTAATCGTCCCTAAACTAATAAAGTCAATGCCTGTTTTGGCATAGCTTATAATATTCTTTTTTGTGATGTTGCCTGATACCTCAAGAGCACAATTTTTATTTATTTGATCTCTTAAGATGATGGCCTTACCAATAATCTGATCATTAAAGTTGTCTAGCAATATCTGATTGACGTCAAGCGCCAACGCTTCTTTAAGTTCGACTAGATTTCTAACTTCAATTGCTACAAATACTTCATCACCATACTCTATTCTTGCTTTTTTTATGCTGCTAGTAATGCTTCCGCAGGCAGCTATATGATTTTCTTTTATTAGCAGCTGATCATATAAACCAAGGCGATGGTTGTTGCCACCACCGCAGGTGACAGCATATTTCTGAGCTGCTCTTAAGTTAGGAATTGTTTTTCTTGTATCAAGTATTTCTGTTTTTAGTCCCTCGGCGCTGATGAGCTCTTTAATACGGTGTGTTCGTGTGGATACACTAGAAAGTGTTTGCAAAAAATTAAGCGCAGTTCTCTCAGCGGTTAATACTGAACGAGACCTTCCAGTAATTTCACATAATACATCATTGTTAATTAGTGATTCACCATCTGATTTAAACCATCGGATGTTTATATTTTCATCAATTTGTTTAAAGGCTTCATTAAACCAATCTGTACCGCATAAGATTGCACTCCCTTTAGCGATAAGCTGTGCTCTACATGTATGCGAAGAGTCGATTAAATTCGCAGTCAGATCTGAAGCATCGCCTAAGTCTTCAGCTAGAGCGGAAGCTACTTGTGTCTCAATATCAATACTTTTAGGTTTCATAAAAAAAATACCCGAGTAATAGCTCGGGTATTTGGTTTTATCATCATTTTCTTTTAGATAGCATGGAGGCCATGTGCACCAATCATGCAAAGTAACATCGGTATCGAAAGCATGGTATTTGCTCTAGAGGCCAGACCAGCTACTTTTTTTGCTTTCGCAATTTGTTCAGCAGTTGCTTCAATAATGCCTAAGATCTTTTTTTGGTTGGGCCAAATGAGTACCCAGACATTAAATAACATAATTGTGCCAAGCCAAGCACCAACACCGATGGTTTCTGCTCCACCTTGTAGGGTGAATGCATTATGAAGGGCGCCTTGAGCTTGAAGGTAATATGCCCCTGATAGCCAAGTGACAACGGCGCCCCATCTAAACCAAAGCAGGGCACTGGGTGCAACATATTTTAGTATGCCAGCACCCCCAGGTCCACCTTCATCTGAGGCAGCCTTGGCTAACGCTGGGGTTTGTACAAAATTAAAATAATACAGCAGTCCAATCCATGTAACGCCTGCTAAGACATGTAGCCAGAGAGCATAGGTCGGGATTTCTCCAGTGAAATCCCCAGTCAAATATTGCATTAATAGAGCCGCTATTATTAGGCCACTAATAATAGTTCCCTTTATTGAGTTGAGTGGATTCATTTAGTTTCCTCTTAGTTTTATCTTTAAAGACATAATAATATAAATTTTCGTAAGGGTAAGGCAATATTTCGATTATAATTAATTTTCATAATAACTAAGAAAGACATATAAGATGGATATTAATGAAAAAATAGAGAGTTGCGTTACTTCGGATAGAATTGTACTGTTTATGAAGGGCGTTCCTGACTTTCCTCAATGTGGCTTTTCTGCCCAGACAGTGGCTATGTTAAAGTCACTCGGCCAAGAATTTAATTCTTATAATATACTTGAAGATCAAGAACTTAGAGAAGGATTGAAGGTTTATTCTAGTTGGCCTACTTTTCCGCAACTTTATGTTAATGGTGAACTTATTGGGGGTTGCGACATTATGACTGAACTCTTTGAGTCTGGCGAACTCAAGACACTGCTAGAGCAGGACAGCTAAATTTTCCCTGATTTTTTTAGTAGTTCAAGGCCAAATCCAATTCCAAAACCTGTCACACGTGTAGGGATATGCGCCAGACCATTTTTTGTATACCCAGAAGATAAGTCCGTATGAACCCAAGTTATCTCTTTGCTTACGAATTTTTCTAAAAATTTAGATGCAGCAATATGATCGCCACCCCCAGATTCTGAGCACTGCTTTACATCCGCAATATCACTTTCTATAAGCTCAAGAAAGTCAGCATCCATCGGGAATGGCCAAACACGTTCTCCAGATATGCTACCAGCCGCTATAAGATTTTCATGAAGTTCCATTTTATTAGTGAAGACTCCCGCATATTTAGTTGTTAAGGCGCTTTCACAAGCTCCTGTTAGGGTAGCAAAGTCTAAGATCCAGTCAGGCTTAGATTTGCAGGCTAGCGCCAGCGTATCGGCTAGGACCATGCGACCTTCTGCATCCGTATGGATGGCTTGGATAGTGGTACCATTTGATGCAGTAATAATGTCTTGTGATTTATAGCTGTTAGAAGAGATTCGATTCTCAGTAATAGCTAACCACACTTCTACGTTGAGATTTACCTTAAGTTCCTTTAGAGCGTGAAACAAGCCAAGTGCGACAGCACTGCCTTCCATGTCAATATGCATATCCAACATATATTGAAATGGTTTTAAGTTATTGCCACCAGTATCAAAGATAATGCCTTTACCGACAAGTGCCAAGTCTAAGGATTGATTATCTGGGTTACCTGTATAAGTTAGCTTTACAATGCCAGCATCTCTAGATTTATTGCCTTGCGAGACTGCTAGAAATGCACCCGCATTCAAAATACGTAGCTTCTTTTCACTAAAAAATTCAAAGCTTATTTGCTGTTCTTGAGCATAAGATTTAATGAACTGAATATAATTTTTTGCATCGAGTATATTTGGAGGTAAAGCAGTTAGCCATCTTGCCAAATTATTTCCTGAAATATATGCATTAGCTTTTTTAATTAATTCCTTATTGATAGGTTGCAGTACATCAATACTTTTAATGCTTTTTTGAGCTGGTTTTTTATTTTTTTTAGAGAAATAAGTATTAAGTTTAAAGTTTTTAGCAGATGCAGCTAGGTAGACAACTTCAGTTATCTCATTAATTTGACTTTCCTCGCCTTCAATATGCAGACCGACTTGTTCTTGTTCTTTATCGCTAAGCTTTTCAATGAAATTACGCGACCATACAAGGTTTTCATAACGAGATTTACAAGAAAAGCGCGAAACTACTACTTGCGTTAAATTTTTGTTATTTAGTGTAAAAGTAAACATCTCTCCCTTTTTTAGGGCATTCAGTTTTGTGGTGATATTTTTTGAAAAGCATTTAGTAACTAATTTACGAGAACCACTATCTGGTATTACCAGCAATAGAACTTTATAGCTTTCAATAAGGGTCTGAGTAAGCTTGTTGTTTTTATATCTTAGCTTGACGGGGATTAATTTTGGTTGTTTTAACATAGTAGTTGATTTAATTATTTAATTAAAATGAAGGGTAATTATATAAGCAAAACAAGCGCTTAGACTATTAAACGATAAAGTAATAATAACTATATCGGAAGAAGTGTCTAAAGTGTAAAATATACGCATGAAAATTGGCAGTACCAATGATGATAATGGTATCCATACCAATGATATTGATCCAGAGGAGACAAAGGATTGGCTTTCCTCGCTTGACTCAGTTTTAAGAGTTCATGGTACAGATCGTGCTCATCAGCTGTTAAGTAAACTCGTTGATCATGCTAGGCGATCAGGTGCCTATCTTCCCTATACACCAAATACGGCTTACGTTAATACAATCCCTTTACACCTGCAGCCTGACTATCCTGGTGACAAAGCAATTGAGAGAAAAATAGAAGCCTATATTAGATGGAATGCCATGGTGATGGTGGTAAAAGCAAATAAAATTTCTTCTGAGTATGGCGGGCATATTGCAAGCTATGCCTCCTCAGCAACTCTCTATGAGGTTGGGTTTAATCATTTTTGGCGTGCACCAACCAAGGAACATGGTGGAGACTTAATCTTTTTTCAAGGGCACTCTTCCCCTGGAATTTATGCCCGTGCATTTTTAGAGGGGCGGCTTGCTGAATCTGATTTAGATAAATTTAGACAGGAAGCATCAGGAAGTGGTTTAAGTTCTTATCCTCATCCTTGGTTAATGCCAGAATTCTGGCAATTCCCTACGGTTTCAATGGGTCTTGGCCCAATGATGGCTATTTATCAAGCTAGGTTTCTGAGATATTTGCAGAATCGAGAAATCCTACCTGTCCAAGATAGAAAAGTATGGTGTTTTCTAGGTGACGGCGAAACAGATGAACCGGAGTCCATGGGTGCACTGACATTACCTACCAGGGAAGGGCTTGATAATCTGGTGTTTGTTGTTAATTGCAATCTTCAGAGGCTTGATGGTCCGGTCCGAGGAAATGGCAAGATAGTTCAGGAGCTGGAGGCTGCTTTTTTAGGTGCTGGATGGAATGTGGAAAAGGTTCTCTGGGGTTCGCGTTGGGATCCACTGATCGCTAAAGATCATGATGGAATACTTCAGCAGGTTATGACGGATTGTGTTGATGGGGAATATCAAAACTATAAGGCTAAAGGTGGGGCCTATACAAGGGAGCATTTCTTCGGTAAACACCCTAAGCTTATAGAGATGGTTGCGCATTTAAGTGACGATGAGGTTTGGCGTCTGAATCGCGGTGGTCATGACCCATATAAAGTCCATGCGGCTTATCGATCTGCTATGAACCATAAAGGGGGGCCGACTGTTATTTTAGCTAAAACCGTTAAAGGTTTTGGTATGGGCGCCGCTGGTGAAGGTCAAAATATTACACATCAGAAAAAGAAATTAGATGAAGATGATCTAAAAGCTTTCAGGGATCGCTTTAACATCCCTATTTCTGATAAAAAGTTAACTAAATTACCTTACTTTAAGCCAAAAGATCGGTCAGAGGAATTAGAGTACCTTCAAGAACGTAGGACTCAGCTTGGGGGCTATCTTCCCCGTCGTTTAACGAAGTCAAAGTCAGTTAAACCGAGTGGCGATAGTGTTTTTTCTCCGCATTATAAGGGCTCCGAAGAGAGAGAGCTTTCAACTACTATGGTGGTGGTTAGAATTTTAAGTAGTCTAGTTAAGGATAAAGAGCTTGGCAGTCGAGTTGTTCCTATTGTTCCTGATGAAGCCAGAACATTTGGAATGGAGGGTATGTTCAGACAGATAGGGATATATTCTGCAAAGGGTCAGCTTTATACTCCACAAGATGCCGATCAACTGATGTATTACCGCGAAGACCTTAAGGGTCAAATCCTTGAAGAGGGTATTAATGAGGCCGGTGCCTTCTGTTCTTGGATTGCCGCCGCAACGGCCTATAGTAATCACGACCATCAGATGATTCCTTTTTATATTTATTATTCTATGTTCGGCTTTCAGCGGATTGGCGATTTTGCTTGGGCCGCAGGCGATCTTCAAGCACGAGGATTTTTGTTAGGTGGCACTGCAGGTAGAACTACACTCGCCGGAGAAGGGCTACAGCATCAGGATGGTCATAGCCTTCTTGTTGCAACCACGATCCCTAATTGCAAGCCTTATGACCCATGTTTTGGTTATGAAGTTGCAGTGATAATCAAGGAAGGCATAAGAAGAATGAATGACCTTCAAGAAAATATCTTTTATTACATTACTTGCATGAATGAAAATTATATACATCCGCCAATGCCTGATGGTGCTGAAGAGGGGATTATTAAAGGTATGTATCAATTAAGGCAAGTTGGTGACTCTAAAGAGCCAGATGTTCAGCTGTTTGGTTCAGGCACGATTTTAAGGGAAGTGATTAGGGCGGCTGAATTGCTGCTCGATGATTACGGTCTGACAAGTCAGATATGGAGTGTGACGAGTTATGCTGAACTAAGGACTGAGGCGCTTGCATGTGAGCGGGATAAGCTTCGAGGGGTAAAGAGTACTCCTAATGAAAGCTACCTAGTCAAACAACTTCAAAATACCAATGGACCATTTATTGCTGCGTCGGATTATATGCGTACAGTAGCCGATCAGATTCGACAATGGATACCTGGGCCTTACTATACTCTTGGTACAGATGGTTTTGGAAGAAGTGACAGCAGGCAAGCACTTAGGTATTTCTTTGAGGTTGACGCTCAATCAATTGCATACACTTCTTTGAGAGCATTATATGAATCAGAGAAGATTGAGCTTAAGACTCTCAAAGATGCTGCAAAAAGATATAAAATTGATACAAGTAAACCCAATCCAGTTGAGATATAGGTATTTATGGCAAGTAAATTAGAAATACATATTCCAGAGCTCGGTGACTTTAAAGACGTTGAAGTTGTAGAGGTGATAGTTAAGCCTGGAGATGAGGTCAAAAAAGATCAATCATTGATCATGCTTGAGACGGATAAGGCTACTGTGGAAGTGCCATCAACGCACGCGGGAAAGATTATTAAAGTCAAAGTGTCGCTAGGAGATAAGGTTAATACCGGTGACTTAGTTGTAACGCTTGAAGCAATGGTGGAAACCGAAACAGCATCCGTCGATAAAAATGAAGCGACCGATGTAGCTACAGCTGTAGCAAAAGAATTACCATTAAGTGGTGTTAGCACGGCAGCACCTGTTGGTGCATCTTATTCCTCTCATGCAACACCATCAGTAAGGAAGTTAGCTAGGGAGTTAGGTGTTGATTTATTTGAAGTGTCTGGTTCAGGTCTAAAAGGAAGAGTTACAGAGAGAGACCTGAAGGGTTTTGTTAAGGGATTGCTTTTTAGTCAGGAATTAGGTGGTGGAATTCCTTCTATTCCTCTCGAAGATTTTTCTAAATTTGGGACAATCAAAGCAATAGATTTAAATCGTATCCAAAAAATATCAGGTCCTCGCTTACACGCAAGCTGGGTTAATATTCCGCATGTGACACAGTTTGCAGAAGCAGAACTGTCATTGATAAATAAACTTAAAAAGGACATCAAGAAGAAGGATAAAGCTATTAAAATTACACCAGTCGCATTTATTATCAAAGCTATTCATAGGGTGTTAGTTGACTTCCCTGTATTTCGATCTTCTTTGGACACTAAAAAAGAAAAAATTATCATTAAAGGTTTTTATAATATTGGTTTTGCTGTTGATACACCTAACGGATTAATGGTACCGGTTATTAAGAATGTTGATCAGTTGTCTGTTTTGGAGGTTGCTGAAGAGATTCAAAGGTTAGGCGAATTAGCTCGCAAGGGTAAATTGACGAGCTCAGATATTACAGGCGGGGTGTTTACTGTCTCTAGCCTTGGAGGGATTGGGGGTACTGCTTTCACTCCTATTATAAATGCGCCTGAGGTCGCTATTGTTGGTCTTTCTAGGGCGTTTATTAAGCCTGTATTTGATGAAAAAAAATGGAAGCCAACAGAGGTAATACCTTTCTCTCTTTCATACGATCATCGAGTTATTGATGGTGCAGAAGGAGCAAGATTTGTAGTTGCTTTGGCTGCTGCAATACAGTCAAAAGAAACATTTAGCTGAAAAGGAAAACATAATGACTCAACAATTAGAAACTGACCTAGTCGTACTTGGTGCTGGACCGGGTGGTTATACGGCTGCTTTTAGAGCTGCAGACCTCGGTCTAAATGTAACTTTAATTGATAAGTCGCCACAGCTTGGTGGTGTTTGCCTTAATGTTGGCTGTATCCCTTCTAAGGCTTTATTGCATGTTGCTAAAGTTATTGATGAAGCTGAAGCGCTCAGTGCCCATGGAGTTAGTTTTGGTAAGCCTACGATTGATTTAGATGGGTTGAGAGGTTGGAAGGATAAAGTTATTGGTCAGCTCACACAGGGTCTTGTTGGTCTAGCAAAGAAACGAAATGTTCAGGTCGTCAGAGGAGAAGGGATATTTAATAGCCCCAACAGTATTAGCGTTACCAATGATGACGATGCGATAGAAGTCAATTTTAAGCATTGCATTATAGCTGCTGGATCAGAGCCAATTGATTTGGGTTATAAAGTAGGTACGCGCTTAATGGATTCAACTGGAGCCCTTGAGTTAGAGGATTTGCCTGAGCGCATGCTAGTTATAGGTGGTGGAATTATCGGCCTTGAGATGGCCACTGTTTATAATGCCCTAGGTGTCAAGGTTTCTATTGTCGAGCTTACAGACACTCTGATTCCTGGCGTTGACCGCGATCTTGTAAAGCCCTTACAAGTAAGGTTAAACCATCAGTGTGAATCGATCATGCTTGGCACAAGAGTGACAGATATAAAAGAGGGTAGTAATGCTCTAGAGGTGACTCTTGAAGGTCCAAAAGGCACAACTGAAATTCAGAGTTATGGTCGCGTGTTAGCGGCTGTTGGGCGCCGAGCTAATGGCAATAAACTTTATTTGCAAAAAGCTGGTGTTAATGTGAGTGATAGGGGAATTATTGCTGTTGATAATCAAATGCGGACTAACGCTCCTCATATTTTTGCTATAGGCGATGTGGTTGGCGAGCCCATGTTGGCGCATAAAGCGAGCTATGAAGCTAAAATTGCAGCTGAGGTTATCGCTGGGAAGAAGAGTTATTTTGATGCTTCAGTTATTCCATCAGTGGCCTATACTGATCCCGAACTTGCATGGGTGGGTGTAACTGAGAGCTCCGCTAAAACCGAAGGTATTACTTATGAGAAGGCTGTTTTTCCTTGGGCGGCAAGCGGTAGATCGTTATCTAATGGGCGTTCCGAAGGGTTTACAAAGTTACTTTTTGATAAAGAGACTAATCGAATCGTAGGTGCTGGCATAGTGGGAACCAACGCCGGTGACTTGATAGCTGAGACCGCACTTGCAATTGAGATGGGTTGCGATGCCTCTGATATAGGACTAACTATCCATCCTCATCCAACCCTAGCAGAGACGATAGCTTTTGCTTCAGAGATTGCAGAAGGAACTATTACAGATCTCTATATGCCGAAGCGATAAAATTCTAGCTATTGAAATTTTTACAGTATTGATTGATTACGCACGATTCACAAAGTGGTTTTCTAGCCATGCAGGTGTAGCGACCATGATAAATTAATAAATGATGAATACTGCCTAGGTATTTTTTAGGTATTAATTTCAATAAATCTATCTCTACCTTTATGGGGGTTTTTCCTTGGGAGAAGCCAATGCGATGAGAGACTCTAAAGACATGAGTATCAACTGCAATTGTTGGTTGCCCAAACGCTACATTTAAGATGACATTAGCTGTCTTACGTCCCACTCCTGGAAGTGATTCAAGGTCTTCCCGTGTTGATGGGACTTGTCCGTTATGCTTATCGAGTAATAGCTGTGAACATTCAATGATATGTTTTGCTTTATTGTTGTAAAGTCCAATTGATTTGATATGCGTCTTTAGGTTCCTTATTCCAAGTTTCATCATCTCTTTTGGATTATTAGCAGATTTAAACAATCCTTCGGTAGCTTGATTTACGCTAATATCAGTAGCTTGAGCGGAAAGAATAACGCTTATTAATAGTTCGTAGTTTGAACGATATTTAAGTTCTGTTTTTTGGTTGCTATGAAATCTATCTAGGAGTCTACATATAGATATAATTTTAGCCTTTTCCATTTTGTTTATCTCGCGCCTGTTCTAATAGAGCGGCCATTATATCGTCGTTATTTTCATTGTTGCCCTTATTAAATCGATCCTTGGATTTAGGCCGCTTAATTCGAGCAAGTATTTTATTTTCCTTGCCATTTAAGAATGTTGTCTTTGCTGCTATATCTTTTGTATTAATCATTTGTATGCAGTTAGTTGGGCATGGGTCAATACATAACTCGCAACCTGTACATAAGTTAAAGATAATTTGATGGAGTTTTTCATTTGTTCCAACGATTGCATCAAATGGGCATTCTCTCACGCAGACATGACAACCGATACAGTTGTCGCTATCTATGACGGCTACTTTACTAGGGCTTACAGACATTGATTATGAGACTCTCATGCCTGCTGTTACACCCTTGTCTGCTGTAAGTAAAAAAACTCCCTCATTGTCACCAGAGGCAGCAAGTAACATACCCTCAGATACTCCAAACTGCATCTCCCTAGGTTTGAGATTGTTTACCATTACAACAAACTTCCCTACTAAATCGTCATTAGAATAATATTTTTTTATGCCAGCAAAGACAATCTTAGTATCTTCGGTGCCTACATTGAGAGTTAGCTTAATAAGTTTTTTTGAATCCTCCATTAATTCAGCGTTGATAACTTGAGCAATAATAAGCTCAACTTTCGACAGATCCTCTATAGTGATCATTCTGGCACTCCTATCATTTTATTTAGTTGGCCTAGCTCCACGCGCTCAAGTAAAGGTTCAAAATTATTAATTTGATGGTCTTCCAGTGTGTGCATATGATCTGACCACTGTAACGAACCAGAATTTAAAAACTTCTCAGCACTCTCCGATAGCGTTGGAAGAATAGGCTTAAGGTAAATCATCAGTAAACGATATAACTGTATGCCGTCAGAGCATACTTGGAGTGCCTTGTGCTTAGTGGTATCGTCTTTGGCTAATATCCATGGCTTTTCATCGTCAATATATTTGTTAGCGCTATCACATAGCATCATGATCTCACGAGTAACCTTAGCGTATTTTCTTGATTCATAATCATAACTTAATCCCTCAGCCTTGCTTTGAGCATGCGCAATAAGCTCAGTATTAAAAATAGGAACTAATTTATTATTATTAATTTTATTTATAAAACCAGCACATCGACTAGCTAGATTTGCCAGCTTTCCTACAAGGTCTGAGTTAATTTTATTAGTGAAGTCTTCAAAATTGAAATCTATATCTTCTATGTTGTCGCTTAGTTTTGTAGCGTAGTAATACCTGAGTAAATCTGGATCAAGATAATTTGTAAAATCTTCAGCAAGAATAAATGTACCTTTTGACTTCGACATTTTTTCGCCATTGACCGTGACAAAGCCATGAGCAAAAACTGATGTTGGTGTTCGAAAATTAGACCCTTTCAGGACAGCAGGCCAAAATAAGCAATGAAAATATATTATGTCTTTGCCTATAAAATGATACACCTCATTTACACTGTCTTCTCTCCAGTAGTCGTCGAAACTAATCCCATTTTTTTCACAAAAATTTTGGAAGCTAGCCATATATCCGATTGTGGCATCGAACCATACATAAAAGAATTTATCTTTTCGGTCTGGTATAGGTATCCCAAAGTAGGGCTTATCTCGACTGATAGTCCAGTCATTAAGATCCTTATCAAACCATTCTAGTAGCTTAGTTTTTATTGATACATGAAGACGTGTTTCAACCCATTCCTGAAGAAAAGGTTTAAAGTCATTTAGTTTAAAAAACAAATGCTTAGATTGCTTAATGCTAGGTGTAGTATTTGATAGTTTAGAGAGTGGGTTGATAAGCTCTAGGGGGTTATATGTTGCACCACATGCTTCACAAGAATCACCGTTTTGTTCAGACGCTTTGCACACAGGACATGTGCCCACTAAATATCGATCGGGTAAAAACATTTGCTTATTAGCGTCATAAGCCTGGTCGACTGTTTTCTCTATAATGTAGTCATTTGACTTTAATGAATTATATATGGACTGGGTAATCTTATGATTTTCTGGGCAATCAGTTGTTACATAATTATTAAGACTAATGTTATATATCTTAAGAATTCTTTGGTGATCCAGACTTGTCTTTTCAACTAGTTCCTCAACTGATATGCCCTGAGCCTCTGCAGAGAGCATAGTCGGCGTCCCATGAGCATCGGTCGCGCCTACAAAATAACATGTGTTACCTGATAGCTTTTGAAACTTAACCCAGATATCAGTTTGTATCCACTCAAGCATATGGCCTAAATGAAGCGTCCCATTAGCATATGGCAAGGCAGCAGTAACTAAAATTTTTCGATCTGGCATGACAGCATAATAATTGATTAAGGACTAGTGGTATTATATAGGTTAACCCACTCACATAAAAATTATGAATAGTTCATCATTAGGCGACCTACGAGCCCTATTAAAAGATTATACCTTGCCTTATCTAGGCAAGACGTTTAGCCAGAATGGCGCCAATTTACTTTCCATTGAGGGGGATGATAATTATGTGATTAATGTTGAGTTGGCATTTCCATTGCCATCGGACATGCTTATTAATAGTATTAATGATTATCTTACTAGCAAAAATTTTGCATCAAGTGTTTCTATCTCAACTACTTATAAGATTGAATCCTTTGGTAACACACAGCTAAAGCCAATTGATGGTGTAAAAAATATTATTGCTATCTCGTCAGGTAAAGGCGGTGTAGGGAAATCTACAATTACCCAAGGTATTGCTCATGCGCTTTCCCAGCTAGGCACCAAGGTCGCGATACTGGATGCAGATATATATGGACCGAGTCAGCCTACTATGTCAGGAACGACTGACAAAAAAGCAACTAGTGATGACGGTAAGTTAATCAACCCCATAAATGTTAATGGAATACCTATGATGTCTATTGGCTTTTTAATTAGCCAAGAGCAAGCAGTTGCCTGGAGGGGCCCTATGGCAACTTCAGCCTTACTTCAGCTTGTAAATCAGACAAATTGGGGGGAGTTAGACTATCTTATTGTTGATATGCCACCAGGAACAGGTGATATTCAGTTAACTCTCGGCCAAAAAATACCAGTCACGGGTGCCTTAATTGTGACCACCCCTCAAGAAGTTGCTCTCTCTGATGTTCGGCGAGGCGCGGAAATGTTTAAAAAAGTTAGCATACCGATTTTAGGGGTTATTGAGAATATGAGTACCCATATTTGCGAAAATTGTGGTCACGAGGAAGATATTTTTGGTTCACATGGTGGGCAGGAGCTAGCTGAGAGCTTAAAGGTAAAATTTTTTGGTAAATTGCCATTAAGTCGAGGTATTCAGGAATCTTTAGACAGGGGGGACGGCTCTTTGTTTAGTGACAATAAAGATCTCGAGTTAATATTTAAGTTAATGGCATTAGAGTTAACAGCAGAAATAGCATTGCTTGGTAAAAATGCTAAGACTATTTTCCCTGAAATTAGGGTTGAGAAGATGTGACAATAAAATCAGATAAATGGATCCAGCGGATGGCAGCAACGCATAATATGATCGAGCCTTACGAGCCGTCTCAAGTGCGAATGGTTAATGATAGTAAGATCATCTCTTATGGTACTTCTAGTTATGGCTATGACGTTCGTTGCTCCACTGAGTTTAAAGTTTTTACCAACATCAGTTCAGTAATAGTTGACCCAAAGAATTTTGATGACTCAAGCTTTGTGGATATGCATGGCGACACTTGCGTCATTCCGCCAAACTCCTTTGCCCTGGCAAGAACCGTTGAATATTTTAAGATTCCACGCAATGTTCTTACTATCTGCCTAGGTAAGTCGACGTATGCTAGGTGCGGAATTATTGTAAACGTGACTCCTTTAGAGCCTGAGTGGGAAGGGCATGTAACTTTAGAGTTTAGCAATACAACTCCACTACCAGCAAAGATCTACGCAAATGAGGGGGTCGCCCAGTTGCTATTTTTTGAATCTGATGAGGCTTGTACGACTAGTTATAAGGATCGATTAGGAAAGTATCAAGGCCAGACCGGCGTAACATTACCTAAGGCCTAGGATAATATAGAATCCCTCCCCTTCGAGTTCCGAAATCGTATTTTCTTTAGGCTAAATTACTCAGATATTAGGATTGGCAGCTCTGAGATTGAAGATATTTTAGTAATTCTTGGCTTATTGTCATTGATAGTAATTTGATCAGAGCACAGCAAGTTAATTATCATAGGTAGTATAATATGCTCCGCTTTATGGACACGCTCAGTAAGACTTTCTTCTGATTCATTTGGATTTACGCTCAACTCATATTGACCAATAATTGCCCCATCATCAAGCTCGTCAGTAACGCAATGAACAGTGGCTCCATGCATGAGTTCATTAGACTCTAAGGCTCGCCTATGAGTATTTAACCCTTTGTACTTTGGTAGAAGCGAGGGATGAATATTAATAATCTTCCCTTTAAATTTTTTTACTATTTCGGTAGGTAAAATTTTCATGTAGCCAGCAAGTACAATCATATCTGGGGAGTTTTCACAAAGCTCTTTAAAAAGAAGGGTATTAAATTTATCTGGAGTATATAACGATGAATCGATAACAGACGAAACGATATCTGCATGCGCTGCTCGCTCCAAGCCATGAGCATTAGGGTTATTGCTTATTACTCGTATAATTTTACAGGCGCTTAAATTCCTCTTATTGTTATCAATAAGAGCCTGGAGATTTGTCCCGTTACCAGAAATTAATACAACTAATCTCTTAATTTTTACCTCGACTCATATAAAGTTATATCTGAGCTTTGTGCGGCTATAACACCAATAGACCAAGCGTTAAAACCAAGCTTTTTAATTGCGCTTATCGCTTCATCGGTATTTTCTTTGTTAACACAGATGACCATACCAATACCGCAATTGAAAGTCCTTAGCATTTCATTTTTTTCAATACCGAAAGATTCCACCCAACTAAAAAGAGGGGGAAATTCCCAGCTATTAAGGTCTATTATTGGGCACATACCTTTTGGGATGACTCTTGGTAGGTTTTCAGTAAGCCCGCCACCTGTAATATGAGAGATGCCTTTAATAGCTATATTCTTTATAAGACTTTGAATTAAGGTTGAGTAGATAAGCGTAGGCTCGAGTAAGAGCTCAGAGAGAGCAGAGCCATTAATATTAATGTTGTCATGATTTTCAATTTGACTAAGGATGCTATGGATTAAAGAAAATCCGTTAGCATGTATGCCTGAGGAGTTAATCCCGATTAATATATCACCAGGCTCAATACTGCTCCCATCAATAATATTCTTCTTATCTACTATACCGACACAAAAGCCTGCTATATCAAACTCTCCATTGCTTGAAGATATTGGATGTTCGGCAGTTTCTCCACCAAGTAGAGCCATCTCAGAAATTTTACAGCCCTCTGCAATACTTTGGATGACCGCTTCGGCTTGATCGATATCTAGTTTTTGCGTGGAATAGTAGTCTAAAAAAAAGAGGGGCTTGGCGCCTAAAACAGCAATATCATTGACGCACATCGCTACTAAGTCGATACCTATACCACAATAGTTATTGTTTTGAATCGCAAAGTTGGCTTTTGTTCCCACTCCATCAGTCCCGGCAACTAGTACAGGTTGGGCATGATCATTTGGGCTAAGCTCATAGAGACCGCCAAAACCTCCTATAGAGTTTAATGATGAATATGGCGGAATTGTTGAGACGATACTCTTAATACGGTCAACTAATTTTTTTCCTGCATCGATATCCACACCAGCTTTTTTATAAGAAAATTTAGATGAATTTGCCATACGTAGTGTTAGTTAGCGGTTAGTAATGACATAATTATATTATGAATCTTCATCAATGGCTTATTAAAATATGTTTTGTTGCATTCATCCTATCGATAAGTTCAATCTCAAGTAGCAAAACTTTTGATATGCTCTATGAGGTAACGGTAAGAATTGACCCAGAAATCCAGTCAAGCGAAAGTGAGTATATTACTGACGCAGTAAATATTCTTTTGTTGAGACTAACGGGAAGAGAAGATGCAGCTTTAATGCTTTCTTCTGAGATTGCTAACAATATTGATAACTATATTTTACAAAGGGGCTTTATAAGCACTAACGAGTACTACTTATTTTTTATAGAAAATCAAGTCAGGAGCTTTTTAAAAGAGAACGGATTATTTTATTGGCCTAAGGATCGACCGGTAGTAGGTATCATTGCTTTTAATGCTGCAGTGTTTAATGAAGGTATAACTAATGTGCTATTCAGAGAAACTGAAAACCGTGGTATTTTCTATGAGCCTATTGATGCAAGTGATTATAGTCTTACATTTGAAGATTATCTGTTTGGCAATACCGGTAAGTTTTTAAGTGTACTAAAGGATAGTCATTATAATTATATGGTATTAATTAATTTAACGGACACACCATTTGGACCGCAGTTATCATGGGATATAATTGATCCGACCCAGGGACAGTCTACCTTTATGAGTCAATCCTTGCATGATGGATTTGTCATTATAAGTGACTATTTAGCCTCTAAATATTCAGTTATTGACAATGAGCTGTCTATTGATATTGTCATTCAGCAAATAGATTCAGCAGAGGACTTTATTAAGGCTAGGGATTACCTCACGGCATTAAATATCGTTAATAGAGTTTTATTAAATCAGATACAGCAAGATAAATTCTATTTTACTGTGGATTTAATTGGTGGATTAGAAGCGTTTGAGGGTGTTATTGCATTAGATCAGATCATCTATAGCGACGGTAATAGTGGCTTTGTTTTAGAAAATTAATATGCCAATTCATCAACTTCCAAATATCATCAGTATTGCAAGACTTTTTATGGTGTGGCCAGTCATCAACTTGTATTTGGCTGAAAGCTATTTATGGGTCTTAGTTTTTATGGTTTTGATAGCGGCTTCAGACGCAGTTGATGGCGCGCTAGCGAGAAAATTTAAGTGGAAATCAAAGCTAGGAGCTATACTTGATCCAGTAGCAGACAAAGCTTTAATTATGGTCTTTTTTATTTTATATGGTTTTTATAACTTAATACCCTTTGAGCTGATGCTTATAGTCATTACTCGAGATTTTTTTATTTTAACTGGATTTATTAACCTTAGAATGCTGGACCCTTCTTATACCCCCGAGCCTGACCCTTTAAGCAAGATTAATACATTTTTTGAATTTTTATTTATCATACTGATCATGTATGAAAAGGTTTTTTCTATTGACGCTATTGTCATCGAGCTTTTTTCAGCATTAGTGGTTGCATTTTCTCTAGCAAGCTTTTTAAAGTATTCTTTAGTTTGGCGGGCTAGGTTAAATCAGATTATTGTAGGTAATGCTTAGCTGAAAAAAGAGCAAGCAAACCAACCACAGCAATTAAATAAATATATAACCTCATCTCGCTACTTGCTATCGCTTCCATGAGATAAATTCCTATCCCAAAAACATAAATCAAACCGTTTATGATAACCATAAATTTTTCCTTAAAATTTACAGTCAAAAGAAAAACTACAAGAGCAGTCATAGCGCATAAAAGTAATGGAATTTCTCTCAATCCGACTGCTAAATAAAAATAACAAAGAGTAAGACCACTAAAGCATGTATGTGTTAGCAGATAATTTTTGTATAGTTTATTTCTCATACCAGTAGGCTTGCGATTTTAGCGACCCTTTGTCCTAAGGAGGAAGCAATTATTTTTTCTTCTTTTGATAAGGATTGATTCCAATCTAAATGGACATGAGAGGCGCCATAAGGCGATCCACCTGTTTTTGTTGATCCAAGCTCATGAATTAGAGGAGTGCCTACCCATATCATTCCATGATGAAGAAAGGGTGTTGCCATACTGAATAAGGTCATCTCTTGCCCACCATGCATGCTAGATGTTGAGGTAAATAAACCAAAGGGTTTGCCTTCAAGTGTTCGATTAAGCCAAAGATCAGAAGTACCATCAATAAAAAATTTAAGAGGTGCTGCCATGTTACCGAATCGAGTGGGACTCCCTATAATCAGACCGCTTGCTTCAATTAAATCATTCTTTGTAACGTATGGAGGCCCCTGTACCGGTTTATCTTTGCTAATTGTTGTATCACTTGCATTGATCTTTGGGACTGTGCGCACAACAGACTCACAGTCCGTAGATTCAACTCCTAGCGCTATCTCATTAGCTAAGGCATTGGTTGACCCTTTGTGAGAGTAATAGATGATGAGTATTTTTTTATTCATATATTAAGGAAATTATATATGAGGAACGGCGGCCGAGCGATAATGGCATTTGATTCTGTTTCTAATGTCGGTCTTTGCATTAATGATGGGTCCTCTGTTATTAATTTTGCAATATTATTATTTGAAAGAAGTCGACCTTCTGTCACATCACTACGAATTAACGTTTCTGGGCGCTTAAGTTTATCTAATAGGCGTAATAGTTCATCATTGTTGAGAGGCTTTTTGAGGTAATCCCTGATAATGAACTCAAGATTATGGCAAGTTAGAATTTTCTTTGAGAGCCGACATTTTGAGCAATTTGGGCTGTAATATAAGGTAATCATAGGTAATTTATAGATTTATGTTGACCTCTAATTCAGATGTCTGTAAGTTTTTATTGTGGATCTTATTCTATCAAAATTTAGCATACTGTTTTTATTTTCAACTTTCTTGTTAATGGGGTGTGCAACACAGCCCCCGATTCAGGAGATGAGTGACGCAAGGTTTTCTTTAAATGCGCTTATTGAAGAGGGCTATTCTGGTTCAGAAGAGTATGGAAGAGAGGTTCAGATTGCTCAAATGTTGTTAGATATTGCAGAAGATCATATTTGGCACGGTAATTTTGAGTTGGCACAAGATCGCGCTATTGAAGCGCGTAACTTGTTGCAAAGAATTCATAACGAGCTTGGTGAGTCTCATTAATTAAAGTGAATTATAAAATCTTCCAATTTATCTAAAGGTATAGTGGTGGCTTCTGATGAGGTCCTTTCTTTGATCTCAATTAGGCCTTGATCCAGCAATTTTTCTGATATTACTAATCGTAGGGGTATACCTAATAAATCAGAGTCCGCAAATTTTCCTCCTGGTCTGATATCTCGATCATCATATAAAACATCTTTTCCCATTGTTGCAAGCTGCTCATAAATAGCCAAACCAGCTTCGCCTACTTTGTTTTTATTGTCCTTTCCAAGTATTGGTAAAATTGCTATATCAAAAGGTGCCACACTGCTAGGCCAGATAATTCCTTTCTCATCATTCATTTGCTCAATAATTGCAGCAACCATTCTCCCGATACCTATGCCATAGCAACCCATTAAAGGGATAACTTCATTAGCGGATTCACCATTAACTGTTATATTCATCTCGCGTGTATATTTATCCCCAAGTTGAAAAATATGACCTACCTCAATCCCTCTCGCGAGCTTGACTGGATTATTAGAAGTTGAGTTTAATGGGATGTCACCATCCTCGGCATTTCTTAGGTCGCAAAAGGTTGGCAAGGGGAGGTCGCGCTCCCAGCATACGTTTTTAAGATGAAAATGGTCTTCATTAGCACCGCAAATAAAGTGATTTATATTTTGAGTTTCGTAATCAGCGTAAGTAGTTAGACTTATACTGACTGGTCCAATGAAGCCCGGACTGGTATTTAAAGTGCTTTTAATCTCTTCATATTTTAGGAAGGTAAGAGGTTTAGACACAAATGGTAACCGCTCTGCCTTAAGGACATTTAGCGTACGATCCCCCCTAATCAGTAAAGCAACGGGGTTTTCTTCAGTACCTTTGACTAAAATGGTTTTGATTATTTTATTGGGTTTTATATTTAATTGGTTGATTAGACCGTCAATGGTTTTGATATCTTGCGTAGATATCTTATCCATGGCTTGGCTAGGCATTAATTTTTCAATTTGAACCTTAGGTAATTCTATAGTTTCGATGTTACAGGCAAATCCAGTATCCTTGTCAAATGCAATTAAGTCTTCACCAGATTCGGCGAGCACATGAAATTCTTCGGATAAGTTTCCCCCTATAGCCCCAGAGTCAGCAGCAACAATTCTAAAGTCAAGACAGAGACGTGTAATGATTGTTGAGTAGGCTGATCTCATGGCGTCATAAGTACTATCAAGCGAGCTTTGACTTTCATGAAATGAGTAGGCATCTTTCATTAAGAATTCCCTAGTTCGAATTATGCCGAATCGAGGTCTTATTTCATCCCTAAATTTAGTCTGAATTTGAAAATACGTTGCAGGTAAATCTTTATAGCTTTGCAATTCTTGTGAGGCTATATCGCATATAACTTCTTCATGAGTAGGGCCTAAGCAGAAATCACGGGCATGACGGTCTTTCATACGAAGCAATTCTGGGCCATATTGTTCCCAACGCTTAGATTGAACCCACAGGTCTGCAGGTTGAACCATTGGCATTAATAGTTCCTGGGCACCAATATTTTCCATTTCTTCCCTTACAATGGCTTCAACTTTTTTGAGCACTCTTAGCCCAAAGGGCATCCATGTATATAAACCACTTGCGAGTTGCTTAATTAGACCCGCTCGCAGCATTAACTGATGGCTTAGTATCTCCGCCTCTCTCGAGGGGTCCTTATAAGTTGTCCAGTTACAATTTGATAACTTCATGAGAGTATTTTGTCATAATGTATGACATATGTAACCGCTCGTAATGTAGAATTATGTAAATAAAATATTATGAATGCAGATAAAGACCAAATAAATATAAGGCGCTCTAGAAAAAGAGGGGTTTACTTGTTGCCTAACCTTTTAACGACCATGGCTTTATTTGCTGGTTTTTTTTCCATCATCTCTGCCATGGGTGAAAATTTTTATGCCTCAGCAATTGGTATATATACGGCGATGCTTCTTGATGGCATTGATGGTCGTGTAGCAAGGCTACTTAATGTGGAGAGTGATTTTGGTAAGGAGTTCGATAGCCTCTCAGATATGCTCTGCTTTGGCATTACACCGTCTATAGTCATCTATCAGTGGGCTTCTCCTGTTTTATTTAATTATGGTGAGGATATACAGCGTCTTGGGTGGGTGGCAACTTTTGTCTATACAGTTTGCGCTGCTTGTAGGCTAGCGCGATTTAATGCTAATCACCAAACAAGAGATAAAAAGTACTTTCAAGGCTTGCCAAGTCCACCAGCTGCATCTTGTATAGCTGCCATAACATGGTTAAGTCAAATTTATCCAATACAAGATTTTTGGGTTGTCATTATTGCGATCTCGTTACCAGTGGTTCTTGGAACAACTATGGTAAGTAACTTATCTTACTTTAGCTTTAAAGATTTTTCCCTTATAGAAAAACTTCCATTTGGGAAGTTTCTCTCAGTACCTTTGTTAATTGCGCTAGTAGCTATTAATCCACCAGTAATTTTATTTTCTTTGTTTATTGCCTATTTTTTCGCTTCTCCAGCGTTTAGGCTGATTAAACATTTTCGTAAATAGACATTAAGAGTCATTTCATTGAATAAGCATTACTATCTTGATCTAATTGGTGTTAACCACTTTAGTCAAGCAAGCACGGCTGATCAAATAGATGATCAATCTAATGATGTATTAAATGAACTCAAAATAACTACTGAGGATTGCAACAAGTGTGAATTAGCTTCACAGAGAAAAAATATAGTATTTTCTTCAGGCGCAATCAATGCGGGTCTCATGATTGTAGGTAGCCCGCCTAATCAAGAAGAAGATTTATCTGGTACCCCCTTTTCTGGCGCTCAGGGAGCTTTGCTAGAAAAGATGCTGCTTGCTATTGATATGTCAATTCAAGATGTTTATATAACTAATATTACAAAGTGTTCCTTTGGTAGTAAAAAAATACCAACTGATATTGAGATTGGTAATTGTAATGAGTACTTGATGAAACAAATTGAACTGGTAAAGCCAAGGTTAATTTTAACCCTTGGGATCTTGTCTGCGCAGGCATTGCTCCGCAGCAAAAAACCTCTAGATGAATTAAGGGTACAAGAAAACTGTCGTGTAGGTAGTACGCCTATTGTTGTTTCTTATCATCCTATAGAGTTGGCAGAGGATTCTGAAAATAAGCGTAAGGCATGGGAGGATTTAAAAAAAGTTAAGGCATTTCTTGTTGAGCAGCCAAGTGGTTGATAGCTATCTTATTTCTAAAGTCTCTCACAGAGACTTAGACGATATTTTAAATATTGAGCAAGAGACTCAGGTGACCCCATGGTCAGCACATGTATTTAGTGATTGCTTAATAGCTGAATATGTAGATTATAAAATCAATAAAGGGAGCAATGTTTTAGGTTATTATTTTGCCTCACTTTATAAAGACGAGTGTCACCTCTTGAATATTGCTGTTACAAGCTCATTGCATGGCATTGGTATTGGTAAAAATCTAATGAATCATTTTATAAATTTGTGTGAGAGTGCAAGTGTGGCTGGTGTTTATTTAGAGGTTAGGGAATCAAATAATTTAGCCATACAGTTCTATAAAAAGCAGGGATTTGTGGAGATTTCGATTAGAAGAAACTATTATAGAGCAAACTTTCCTGACGTAAGGGAAAACGCCCTTATCTTTAAACTTGATATCTAATATGATTAACGCAAGAAAAACCTTTGCTATTATTTCTCATCCAGATGCCGGCAAAACAACGTTGACTGAGAGACTACTTCTCGAGAGTGGTGCAATTAATATTGCTGGTAATGTGAAGTCAAAAAAATCTAGTAAATTTGCAACCTCAGATTGGATGAAGCTAGAGCAGGAAAGAGGAATTTCCGTTACATCAACAGCTATGCAATTTCTGTATAGAGACGTGGTGATTAATTTACTAGACACGCCTGGCCACCAAGATTTTACTGAAGATACATATAGGACATTGACGGCGGTAGATAGTGCTTTAATGGTTATTGACTCCGTTAAAGGAGTCGAAGATAGGACTATCAAGCTTCTTGAGGTTTGCCGATTACGAAATATGCCTATTATAACTTTTATTAATAAGCTTGATCGTATTGGCAAGGACTTGCTTGAGCTGATTGATGAGATTGAACAGGTTTTAAAAATAAGATGTTGCCCTATTAATTTACCAATAGGCAAAGGAAGAGGTTATAGAGGTGTTTATTCTCTAGTAGACGATATAGCATTGATTAAGGATGAACATAAAGGTAGTTCAGAAAGTTTCAATCTAAAGGGGCTCGAAAAGGAAGTTGATAAAGAGGATTATGACCTTTTATGCTCAGAAGTTGAGCTTATTAAAAGCCTATGTGATTCATTTGACGTATCTGAATATTTAAATGGAAAAGTGACCCCTATTTTTTTTGGCTCTGCCATTAAAAACGTAGGTGTTAAAGAGCTGTTGAGTGGTTTTATTGAGCTTGCTCCCGCACCACTTTTTAAACCAACTGAACAACGTGAGGTTAGTCCCAGTGAGGCATCATTTAGCGGGTTTGTTTTTAAGATTCAGGCCAATATGGATCCAGCTCATAGAGATCGCATTGCATTTCTTAGAATTTGCTCTGGCTCATATCAACCAGGAATGATGATTTATCAAACTAGAACAAAAAAGAAGATCAAACTAAATAATGCTATTACGTTTATGGCATCACAGAGAACTAATCTTGAAGAGGCCTACCCTGGCGATATAATTGGTATTCATAATCACGGTACTATTAATATTGGGGATTCATTTACCGAGGGGGAGGATCTTCACTTCACGGGTATTCCTAACTTTGCACCTGAAATGTTTAGAAGGGTTGTTCTAAAGGATCCGATGAAATCAAAAGCTCTAAGAAGTGGTCTTGTACAACTTTGCGAGGAGGGAGCGACTCAAATGTTAGCGCTTCTTCACCGTAATGAGTTCCTGTTAGGCGCAGTCGGTGTCTTACAATTTGATGTGGTGAAGCACCGATTAGAATATGAGTATGGGGTTAAATGTGAGCTTGAGGCAACATCGTTTCAAGTTGCTCGTTGGCTTGACTTTAAGACATTAGAAGAAAAAGCATTATTTTTAGATAAAATGCAGCCACAAGTGGCGCAGGATCATCAGGAAAAACTAGTGTTTATAGCTACCAGTAAAGTGAATTTAAATCTGACGCAAGAGCGATGGCCAGATGTAGAGTTTATGAGTACTCGAGAGATTAAAAATTGATTTAACTAGGTGACGCTTATTAGTTTTTCTAGCTGATTATTGAGTTGTTCATTTTTTGATTTGAGTGACTCAAGTAATTTAGCGTCGGATTTAATGACTGCTTTCGGGGCCTTCTGAATAAAACTCTTGTTTTCAAGCTTCGCAATTAATTTTTTAATATCTTGATTATTTTTAGCGATGAATTTTTCAATTCTCGTAATCTCAGAGTTAATATTAATATGTGAAGTAGCGTCTATATTAATTCTAAAATCAGCGCCAACCGCATTGATTGAGATACTGGCTTCTGCTTCTTTAGATGACAAACTATCAAGATTGCTCAGAGCGCAAATAAAATCCTTATGCTCATCAAGAATCTTTCTAGCAGTGCTAGAGGCAAAGGCAATTGATGCATTTAACTTGGCCTTAGGTGATATCTTATTTTCACTTCGACATTGCCTTATAGAAGTGACCACTCCTTTAATAAACTCAAAAATATCCTCTGATTTCCCTTCCTCATTATTATCGGCACCATTGGGATAATTAGCATTCAAAATAGAGGTAAAGTTCTCTTGATTATTTAGTTTTTGAAATAATTCCTCAGTGATAAATGGTGTAATAGGGTGCATTAATTTTAGTATAGCTTCGAGCACTCCCTTAAGTGTATGGTATACGGCTAATTTACTTGAAGGGTCAGCAGAGTCATCTTTCATCGTTATTTTTGAAACTTCAATATACCAATCGCAAAAATCATGCCACACAAACTCATATAAGTCCTTTGATAGCAGGTCTAGCCTGTGAGCATTGTAGTATTGATGAGACTTGTTAATTAATTTAGAGAGTTTTTGCAATATCCATTTATCAGCAATTGATAAATTATTTTTGCTATATAAGCCCTTAGGTTCGTCATAATTTAGAATATAGTTAGTTGCATTCCAAAGCTTATTGCAGAAATTTTTATTGTTGTCTACTTTCGCTATTGAAAGGTTGATATCTCGCCCAGTTGTCGCTAAATTTGCCAAAGTAAATCTAAGTGCGTCTGCTCCATAGCTATTGATTCCATCAGGAAAATCTTTTAGGGTTCGCTCTCTTATTTGTTTAATCTTATGTGGCTGCATAAGCCCCTCGGTCCTTTTCTTCACTAATTCATCAATCTCTATACCATCAATTAGGTCAATAGGATCAAGTATATTCCCCTTAGATTTTGACATTTTTTGACCTGAAGCATCTTTAATAAGGCCATGAATATAGACTTCTTTAAATGGCACTTTGCCAGTAAATTTAATACCCATCATGATCATTCTTGCTACCCAGAAAAAAATAATATCGAAGCCAGTTACTAACACGGATGTAGGGTAGTACTTGTCAAATATTTTAGATTTTGAATGCCAATCAAGGGTCGCAAATGGCCATAATGATGAGGAGAACCATGTATCTAGAACTGACTCATCTTGATTTAACTGAATGTCTTCATTAAGTTCGTACTTTATTTTTATATCACTTATTGATTTACCAACATAGATATTCCCAGCTTTATCATACCAAGCAGGAATTTGATGGCCCCACCATAGCTGACGAGATATACACCAATCTTGAATATTCTCCATCCAGTTAAAGTATGTTTTTTCCCAATTATTAGGGACAAATTTTATCTCACCACTTTTAACTACGTTTGTTGCTTGCTGTGCCATCTCATTAACAGAAATGTACCACTGCTCTGTGAGAAGTGGCTCAATAATTGTATTACTTCGGTCTCCTCTAGGTATCATTGCTCTATGAGGCTTTTGATTAACTAATAGATTGGTATCTTGTAATTCAATAAGAATTTTTTCTCTTGCTTGGGCAGATGTCAGGCCTCTGTATTGAGCGGGCACATAATCATTTAAGGTGCCATCTATGTTTAATATATTTATAGGGTCAAAGTTATGACGGATTCCAATTTCATAATCATTAAAATCATGTGCTGGCGTTATCTTTAGGCAGCCAGAACCAAATTCGATATCTACATAATCATCAGCAATAACTGGGACAATTCTATTTGATAGGGGCAATTGAACCTCTTGACCAATTAGCTTTTGATACCTTTCATCATTAGGATTAACCGCTATAGCGACATCTCCAAACATTGTCTCAGGTCTTGTAGTTGCAACGATAAGAAATTCATTTGAGTTGTTAATTGGGTATTTAATTTCATAAATAAACACATCCTCTTCTGAAGAGAGAACTTCTAAATCAGAAAGCGCTGTCTTTAAATTAGTATCCCAGTTAACTAATTTAAAACTCTTATAGATAAGCTTTTCTTCATAGAGCTTTATAAATACATCGGTTACTAATTTTGAGATATCGGCATCCATTGTAAATTTAGAGCGTGACCAATCAACTGATGAACCTAAGCGTTTCATTTGATTAATAATTTGATCACCAGATTTTTCTTTCCATTCCCATACCCGGTTAATGAATTTTTCTCTACCCATCTCTTGTCTAGTTTGACCTTCTTTGTTTATCAGTCTTTCGACAACAATTTGGGTGGCTATACCAGCATGGTCTATGCCTGGTTGCCATAGGACTGATTTACCGATCAGGCGATTGTATCTAGCGTATGCATCCATAATTACATTTTGAAAGGCATGCCCCATGTGTAGACTACCCGTAACATTCGGAGGTGGAAGGATAATGCAATAGCTATCCTTATTTTCAGAATCGTCTGGGGTAGAGAAGAGCGAGTTTGTTTCCCATAGGGTCGCATATTTGCTCTCTATTTCTGATGGGTTATAAGGCATAGTTTGTTTTAGCTTGCATTTAGAAGTAAATTAGCCAAAAGTGCAACCGGTCTTCCAGTTGACAGCTTGTTAGTGCCAGTATGGTAGGCTGTACCAGCAATATCAATATGTGCCCATGGCGTATCATCAACAAAGCGTGATAGAAATTGAGCTGCAAGACTTGCGCCCGCATCTCTTGAACTACCTACATTGGCAAAATCTGCAAAATTACTATTCATGCTAACACCGTATTCTTCATCTATCGGTAAATGCCAAACTGTATCTCCTGTTGTTTTTGCACTCTTTTTAATGCTAACAATAAGCTTTGTATTATTTCCAAAAAGACCGCTATGAATAGTACCCAGTGCTACAACGCAAGCACCTGTCAGTGTTGCAATATCTACAATTGCTTTTGGCTTATACTGAAGTGCGTAACTTAGAGCATCGCAAAGGATTAAGCGACCTTCAGCATCCGTATTAAGAACTTCTACAGTTTTCCCTGAGTATGTTTTAATGATATCTCCTGGTCTAGTAGCGGTTCCAGAGGGCATATTTTCACAGGTAGGTACCAAGACCATAAAATTTACTTTGGGGTTATATTCTGCCATGCAGCGAGCAAGACCTAGTACCGATGCAGCACCACACATATCGAATTTCATTTCATCCATTCTTCCGGGTGGCTTTAATGATATGCCCCCGGTGTCAAAAGTAATTCCTTTTCCGCAAAAAATAATTGGCGGGATACTTTTTTTAGTGCCTTGATAGTTTAAAACAATGAACTTGGGTGGTAGCACGGAACCTCTAGTGACGGACAAGATACCGCCCATCTTAAGTTTTTCCATATCCTTGAGCTCTAATATGTTTATTGAAAAATTTTTATTTGTTTTCGTTATTTCTTTTGCTTGTTCGGCTAAGTATCCAGGAGTGCAAATATTAGCTGGCAAGTTACCAAGATCTCTAGCTAAAGCTATGCCATTCGCAATAGATTTACCAAGTTTTATACCAGCAACAGCACGTTTAATGTCACCAGTTGACGGCAAAACAAGGTTGTGTAGCTGGGTAGGAGATTCCTCTATAGAGTTGGTTTTAAGCTGATTAAAATGGTAGGAGCCATAAATCAAGTCTTCAGCTATTGCTTGGGTTAACTTGTCTGATCTCAGGCCCTTGAATTTTGAAAAAACAAGATAGTTAGTTAATGTTTTATAGGTTAGGTTTTCCGTATAACTTACTAATTTAGTTACAATTTCTCTTAAATTTTTCCTATCAATAGTGTCACCGTCCCCTACACCTATCAATAGTATGCCTTGGTTTTGATGATGAATAAGGTGACACCGACCTATTTGATGGCCATCCTTGAAAGAGTTAGTGTAATCGTTAATCAGATCAACAATTTTTAAATTTAACCCGGTTAAGGATTTTGGTATACCTCGCTTGCTTATGGGGATAATTATGCATTCTGCTTCAGTTGCTTTGCTCGTATGCTTGACAATATTTATATCCATCTTTTTCCTTAATTCGTTAAAATAAAGTTTAAGTGCTTTTGCATGATTTTAATTGAGAACCATTTCTATGACCAGCTATATACTTCATAGGTACCTTTTTTCAGAGATATTCAAGAACTCTATTGTAGTATTTTTTGTTCTTGGCTTTATCATTCTGATCACTCAATTTTCTAATTTACTGCAAGATATTAATTCTAATGTTTTTTCTTCTGCATACTTATTAGATTTAATTTTTTTACTATCCGTTCCGCAACTGACCTTTTTGTTACCTATTAGTTTTTTGCTTGGCTCAATATTTGCTTTAGGGAAATTTAATCGTGACTCTGAATTAGTAGTTTTTATTTTTTCAGGTTTTTCTTTTAGATCCCAGCAAATCGTTTTATTATCTTTTGCATTCTTATGTTCGCTTATAGTGGGTTGGGTTTCAATTGAGAAAGGACCTGAAAGCTTAAGATCTATAGGTACTTTGGAAGCTGAATATGCGCGACAAGGATCTTGCTGTGCTATCCCAGAGGCTGAGTTTTTGAGCATAGATGAGATTGGTGGTGTGCTGTACGCAGAGCAAAGTCAAAATGGCTTAGCTCAGAATGTATTTATATATTATGAGCCACTTGAAGCTCCCCCAGTATTTTCGTTCGCGCAAGAAGCTCAGTGGATTCAGAGCCAGAGCGAAGGATCCCTATTTGTTATGAGTAATGGAATGCGTTATGAGGGATTTCCTGGAGATTTGGACTTTAAGGTTATTTCATTTGCAGAGCAGCGTATTTTTTTACCTTATGAAGTTAGTAGCGAGTCGACTTTTACCGAAGAGGAACAGAGTATTCAAGAGCTTCTAAGCAACCTTAGCCGAGAGTCGCAAGCGGAATTATTCTATAGGTTTTCCTCTATAGTTATTATTTTAGTTCTTTCATTGTATCCGCTTGCTTTAACTAATTTAAACCCAAGGCTTGGCAAGTATGCATCCTTATTTCCCGCGCTTATCATTTTTCTACTTTATATGAATGTAGTTGCTTATGCGCAAAACCTATTGATAACAACTACTATCACAAGCTGGTTACTTATAATCACCCCACACATTATGTTTATTTTTTTGCCATTCTTGATTTATTTTATGAAGAAGAGGTTAAGTTAGTGAGTTTATTTTTTAGGTATATATTCTCAAGAATACTGATTTCAACGATAACCTCGACGACGGTTTTTTTAATTATACTTTCTACTTTGTCCTTTTTAGCAGAGCTAAGAGACATAGAAAATAACTATCAATTCCTTAACGCAGGAATTTATATATTGCTTAAGCTGCCTGCTAATTTTGTTGAAGTTTTTCCTATATGTGCATTTATTGGGTCGCTTTTAGGTCTTGGTAATCTAGCGATTAATAATGAATTGATTGCATTAGAAACTATTGGCATTGGAACCAAAAGTATTTTTCGATATGCGGCCATTAGCGGTTTATTTTTGGTTTTATTGGTTGTGTTGGTGGGAAGTTCTTTTGCCCCAAGATTTGATTTGTATAGCAGGCAATATAAGTCTGATTTAATTTTAGATGTTTCAAGCGTATCAGGTCGTCAATTATGGATTAAAGATAATGAGAATTTTTTCAGATTTTCTAAAGCAGACGACCAAATAAATATTGATCAAGCCACAATAATTACTTCAGATAATTTAGATTTGCAGAGCGTCACTAGGCTAACTACCTTATTTCCAGTAGATGATCTTTGGTCATTTGGGATGCGAAGTACAACTATATTCAATGAGGATAGGGTTAGAAATCAAATTGATATAAACGGGTCTACTGAATATTTAAGCATCACAAGGATACTCGATTCTATTTATGTCAGAGAAGATTTACTAGCGTTACCCGTCCTGTATGAGTATATGAATTTTTTCGAAGAGAGCGGTATGAATGATAGTCGGTATGCCTACGCTTTCTGGTATCGACTCGGCTTCTTTTTTTCTGTTCTTGTTATGGTTATAGGGGCATTGCCGTTTGTTATGGGATCCATGCGGTTTATTAATACCGGCACAAGATTAACTCTTGGATTGACTCTCGGGATAGGGTATTTTATTTTTATTCGCTTATTAGCTAGCTTTGGACAGCTTTATAATTTAGAGCCTTTCATTATGATGATGTCACCACATATCCTTTTATTGCTTATGCTTTATTACTACTTTGCAAGATCTTTTGAGTTTAGGTCATAGATATAGGTACGGCTTAACCTGTCATGTAGCGTAATTCTTTTGTTTGAGGAAAAATACCACGCAATTCCCAGACCAAAAATAATCAATGATGGGATAGAGACAATAAATCGTAGGATGCACCTTTTTGGAGACGGCACCATAAGATTTTCATCCATTAATTTAATTTTCCATGCTCTCATGCCCACTGTTTGCCCAAGTCTGCACCAAGAGATATAAAAGTAAATAAACGTAAATATAAATAGACTCAAGGGATAAACGATAGAATTACTATTCATTTGAGATCCACCATTAAGGATAACCAAAATAAGGGTATACACCATCAATATAGATGTAATGATCAATAGGTCATAAAGCATAGAGGCAAGACGTTTTAATATCCGAGCTTTTTTCATGAGTTTTTATTGTATATGCTAATAGTTATGATAAAAATTATTCTGCGCTTTGTGTTATTTTTTGGTTCTATTTTTCTATCCTATCTGATTGGTTTATTCTTTGGTTATCCACTGATAGCTGTATTAATTGGGTCAGCTTTATGTCTTGCTATCGTCATACTTTTTTTTGCCAGAAGTGTGGTCAATGCTGCAGATGATATAGGTTAGTTTTGGCGCTCCCTAGGGGAATTGAACCCCTGTTTCCGCCTTGAGAGGGCGGCGTCCTAACCGCTAGACGAAGGGAGCAGAGCTATATTGTAGGATTATTATATTCTTTTATATCCATTATTGGTGACAATACTTATAACTACTTGTTGCTAAGTACAAATAATATTAGACTAGGTTAATCGAGTTTACTTTAATGAATTCTGCAAAACTTATATCAATTGAAGGACCTATCGGGGTTGGTAAGACAAGTCTAGCTCAAAAGCTCTCTGATAAATTAAATGCTGAGCTTATTCTTGAGCAGCCGGATTCTAATCCCTTTTTAAAGAGTTTTTATTCTGAAAGAAAAAATTCTGCCCTGCCAACACAACTATTTTTCCTATTTCAACGAGCTCAACAGCTAGAATCTCTGAATAATTTTGATATGTTTAGCAGTTTAAGGATCTCTGATTTCATGGTACAGAAAGACAAGATTTTTGCTGAGCTAACGCTTACTGATGACGAGATTGGGCTTTATAATAAAATACATGACTCACTTCAGATTAAGCCACCTAAGCCTGACCTTGTGATATATCTACAGGCTCCTCCCAACGTACTGCTTACTAGGATTGCAAACCGAGGTGTTGAGTATGAAAAAAATATTTCTCTCGACTATTTAGATAAATTATGTAAGCTTTACGCTGAATTTTTTTATCATTATGATGAGTCGCCTATGTTAATTGTTAACGCTTCAGCCATTGATCCCATCTCTCGTGAGCATCATTTTGATGCGTTGTTACATGAAATTGAAAAAATTGAATACGGTCGGCACTTCTTTAATCCAAGCGTAGAAAGTATTGCATAGTCATGTATAAGCACCTTCAGTATCGTGACATGTCTTCACCACCTATAAATGTCTCAATATTGAGAGACATGAAAGCAAAAGGTGAGCCCATTGCGTGCCTTACGGCATATGATGCGAGTTTCGCTCAGTTGACTGATATAGCAGGTGTTGACTTAGTGCTTGTTGGCGACTCTTTAGGGATGGTCGTGCAGGGTTACGATACGACAGTTCCTGTCACAGTTAATGACATTGCTTACCATACAAAGCTCGTCGCTCGAGGTTTAACGCACGCCTACCTTGTTGCAGACTTACCATTCATGAGTTACTCCTCAACAGATCAGGCTTTGGAAAATTCTGTGAAGTTAATGCAAGAAGGCGGAGCAATGATGGTAAAGCTTGAAGGCGGAGTAGGCCAATATAAAATTGTTGAGCATCTCTCTAGGCATGATATTCCTGTTTGTGCTCATTTAGGCCTTAAGCCACAATCCGTACATAAAATTGGTGGATTTAAGGTTCAGGGCAGGGAGCCTGATAAGGCAATTATAATGATTGAGGATGCAAAAGCGCTTGAGTCAGCTGGGGCCGATATTATTTTGCTTGAATGCGTTCCTTCCGAGCTCGGGAGTAAAATAACCCAAGAGGTTTCAGTTCCAGTCATTGGTATTGGTGCTGGTCCCTATGTTGATGGACAAATTCTTGTTAGTTACGATATTTTAGGTATTACTCAAGGGCCAACGCCACGATTTGTTAAAAATTATATGACCGAAGCTAGTGATATCCTAGAAGCTCTTAAGGCTTATGTGAATGAAGTTAAGTCAAGGTCTTATCCACAGCCTGACCACTGTTTCTCCTAAGTAGTTATGCCCGATGGAAGTCTTTTATCAAGTCAAAGAGATAAATAATTTTCTAGCCAAGGGTAATAGCTTTAATGATTTCGCATTCATCCCAACGATGGGAAATTTGCATGAAGGCCACCTAAGCCTTATCAAAGCGGCAAGCAGTAAGTTTAATAATATTATCGTAAGTATATTTATAAACCCTGCTCAATTTGGCAAGGACGAGGACTTTGATAGGTACCCTCGAACACGAGAGCAAGATATTGAGATTATCAAGAGCCTTAGTTGTGTCGACGTAATATTTATTCCAAGCAAACAGGAGCTTTACCCTTTTGGTGTTGATGGGGCTGCAAAAATTAGCATTGATCCCCTTTCAAGAGAGCTGTGTGGAAATACCAGGCATGGTCATTTTGAGGGGGTGTTAACAGTAGTTCTCCGGTTATTAAATTTGTTTTCCCCAAAAGCTATTTATCTTGGAAAAAAAGATTACCAGCAGTATATATTGATAAAGCAGATGGTCGCAGACTTGTTCTTAGATATTGAAGTGCATGGGTGCCCCATTATTAGAGCAGATGGGCTGGCTCTCTCTAGCCGAAATCAATACCTGGCAAATGAAGAGCAAGAGAAAGCAAAATTTTTAAATAAATATTTAGTGGAGTGTTCTAATGAAATTAGACATTGCAGTGAACGCGGGGCTGTAAATCTTATTTGTGACAAATACGTTAAGTCATTAGCAAGCAAAGGTTTAGTATGCGAATATCTTGAGCTAAGGTCAGCAGAAAATTTGTCTACTATTATGAGTTTAAATAAAGATGATTTATTGGTGTTATTAGCAGCTATTAGAATTGGGAAGACTCGCTTAATTGATAACGTTGAGTTTTCTTTTTGATTTACTCTTTAGCGTGTTGATCGCCCACATAATGTGCTCATCAACCATCTTGGAGTTTTTGCCTAATGCTTGCTCAAGGATTCTTATGGTTTTATCTTCATAGGGTGCATTACCAAGTGCAACAGAAATATTTCTTCTCCATCCATCATATCCAGCTCTGCGTATGGCGCTTCCTAAGGTATTGTCTGACCATTCTTTTTCCGTCCATTGAAATAGATCTATTAGATCTTTTCGATCAAGTGAATGTCTTGGATTAAAATCGTCCTCATTATGATGCTGTGCGAATTTATTCCAAGGGCAATAAATTTGGCAGTCATCACAACCAAAAATGCGATTTCCAATGGCCTCCCTATGCTCAGTGGGTATTTCATTTTTGTTTTCTATGGTTAGATATGAGATACACTTTCTTGCATCCAATGAGTAAGGTCCGTTGAAGGCCTTGGTGGGGCATATATCAATACATTTTTTGCAGGATCCACAGTGATTAGTTGCCTTTATGTCATACACTAGCTCGATACTTGTGAGTAATTCTCCAATCATGAAGAATGACCCAGATTTAGAGTTAATTAGATTTGTATTTTTACCGATCCAACCAATACCAGATCTTTCAGCATAAGCCTTCTCAAGTAACGGAGCTGAGTCCACGGCCGCTTTATATATATTATTATTCGTTAGATCATTAATGTGATTTGCTAACGCTTTTAGTTTAGATCTTAAAATCTTATGATAATCGCGCCCTAGTGCATATCGAGCGATATATGCTTTTTTTGGAGAGTTGAGAATTTCTTCTGGTTGATCATTACTGCTTAAATAGTTAATGCTAACTGAGATAATTGATTTGACTTCAGGCATTAAATGTTTTGGATTTTTTAATAGAGGTTGATTTCGCTTCATGTAAGTCATTTCACCCTCATGTCCGCTTTCTAGCCATTGATCAAGGTGCTGCACTTCTCGACCTGGAGCAGGCATAGTGATTCCTACTGCGTTAAAGCCTATACGCAAGGATTTTTCTTTAATCATTTTAGTAAGTTGTTCTTTTGTCATGCTATTTAATAATCAATCACATCTTCAATTATAATGTGATTATGGATTTAGATACTTATCTCTATGATGCTAATGAAGCTAGAAGCATTGATTCATTTATTTTTAATTCTATCAATATAAGCTCATATGAGTTAATGCAGATGGCTGCGTATGCAACTGCTCATCATATATTGACTTTTTGCAAACCTAGTCAGGATGTAATTTCAGTTGTTTGTGGTAAGGGTAATAATGCTGGAGATGGTTTTTGCGTAGCCTTATATTTAAAAAAAGCCGGGTGCTCAGTGAAGGTCGTAACACTTTATCAGGGTGATAATTATGCACCAGATGCCAGGCAGGCGTATGATGCCTTACTAAGGCATTATCCAGAGATTATCGTCGGTGAAATTTCTAGCGATACAAATATTTTAATCGATTCTATATTTGGAACAGGACTTAATCGAAGCTTAGATAAAAATATCATTATTGCTATATCTGAGATTAATGCCTTGTCAGCGACTAGAGTTTCTATAGATATTCCTACGGGCCTTAATGCAAGTTCTGGCTGTATTCATGGCGCTGCTGTGAATGCAGATAGAACATTAACATTTATTACCAATAAGGTTGGCTTGCATTGTGGGCGGGGAAGAGAGTGTGTTGGAACACTAAAGATCTTACCTATCGTGTCTGAGGAGGTTAGGTTAACTGCTTTCAAACACCATAAACCATCAGCTTATTTAACCCATCCGTCATTTTTACAAAAATTACCCCATCGAAGTGAGGTTTCGCATAAGTATAAAAATGGAAAGGTTTTGGTAGTTGGTGGGTATAGTGGTATGACTGGTGCTGCAATACTTGCAGCTAAAGGTGCATTTCGTGTTGGTGCTGGCCTTGTTGTTATTATGTCCAATGATAAAGACTTAGTGGCTCTTGCGGATCAAATACCTGAAGCCATAACCATTGGTCATCAGAGTAACTGGATTCAAAATATAAAGGATGACGGTAGATTTAATGCAATTGTTATAGGCCCAGGCCTTGGCATGAATCAGTTAAGTGTTAGTGAAATTAAGCAACTAATTCAACTTAATATACCCATGGTTTTTGATGCTGATGCGCTCAATATGATTGCCAATGGTTCAACGATAGATTTGGCAGGTAATATTATCACCCCTCATATAGGAGAGGCCGCAAGACTATTGAATACAAATCCAGATCATATTAGCGAAGATAGTTTTTGTGCAGCAAGAAAATTAACAGAAAAATATAATTGCATAACTGTACTAAAAGGCCCTGGTACTTGGGTTGTCTCAAAGAAAACAGAACCATCATTCATCAATCCCTTTGGCAATAAAGGGATGGCGACCGCTGGAATGGGCGATGTGCTAGCAGGTGTAATTGGAGGATTGTTAGGGCAAGGGCTATCATTAAAAGAATCAGCAACGTTAGGTTCTATGATTCACTCCTGCGCAGCTGATAGGGCAGCAAATGAGAGAGGGCAGATTGGTTTAATGGCTTCGGACTTATTTGATAAAATTCAGGAGATTATTAATGAAAGATCTTTCTAAGTATTCCAAAAGAGTGTCTTCTGAATTAGGGCTCATAAAGATAGCAAATGGACTAGCTAATGTAATTCAAGATCAGCCTAGTAGGCTTAAAGTTGTTGGCCTAATTGGTGACTTAGGTTCAGGTAAGTCTGTCTTTGTAAGAAGTGTTATTCAGAAGCTAGGTTATGAGGGTCACATTCCATCACCGACTTATACCATTTTGGAGGGCTACGAAAGTGTATTTAGCAATATTGATATATATCATCTTGATCTTTATCGATTGCCAAATGAGCAGTCAAGCCTAAGGAGAAGTTATCGCGTAATAGATGAGATTGGCTTTTATGATTTAATCAAAAAAGAAAACCTGATAGTTTTTATAGAGTGGATTGATCTTTTTCAAGAGATAGAAAAATTAGCAGACCTTATAGTTAAAATAGATACGATTGACGATGACTGTGAATCGAGGGTGCTTAATTTTCTCATCAAGAATGATTGTTTGGAGCTTGTGCTCTCTAAATATATAATAAGTGATTAATTCGAATAAAGGCGCTTAATTGAATTTTAGATATAGGTCATGTAGTTTTTTATTGGTGCTAGCGCATTTATTTTTTATGCAGTCATTGGTCGCTGCTGATTTGTTCTTTGTGCGCAGCTCCTTTCAAGACAATCAACTTAGGGTTGTTTTAGATGTATCTAGTCAAGTCAATTTTAATGTCTTTCAACTCCAAGATCCTGACCGTATCGTTGTTGATTTATTTGATACGTCTGCGCTAGGTGATATTTTACCTTTAGGGCAAAATCCAATCGTTCGTACTCTAAGATATGCTAATAGAAATTCAACGGATTTAAGGATTGTTTTTACCACCAATCAAGCGGTTGATTGGACCCTTTTTGAGCTTGATGCAAATCGATCACAGTCACATCGAATAGTGCTTGATTTAGTTAGTGCTGTGACAACAGCAATCGATGCAAGAGACATGATTGTAGCGATCGATGCGGGACATGGTGGTCGTGATCCTGGGTCGATAGGACCAACGGGTGTGAGAGAAAAAGATGTGGTTCTTGATATCGCAAAAAAACTTAGTGAAGAGCTAACTAGTTATGAAGGTATTAAGGTTATCATGACCCGTGAAGTAGATCGTTATGTAAGCTTGAGAGATCGCCTTCAAATCGCTAGCGAGGCTAATGCAGATTTACTGGTCTCACTTCATGCCGACGGTTTTAGGGATTCTAGAGTTAGTGGTGCCACTGTTTATGCGCTCTCGAATGAGGGTGCGACAAATGAAGCCTCTTTGTTGCTTGCGGCTAGAGAGAATGGTGAAGTCTCTCTAGGTGATACTCTCTTAAGCGATCTCCATTTTCCAGGCATTGCCAATGAATTGATTAACATTTATCAACAAATATCTATAGAGTCGGGGCGATTGTTAGGGTCTTATATTGCAGATCATTTAGGGACATATACTAGGGTTCGCAAACAAGATGTTCAGAATGCAAGCTTTGTTGTTTTAAAGGCGCCAGATATTGCATCGGTGTTAGTAGAAACCGCTTTTATCACAAATCCAAGAGAGGAAAGCCTGCTGGCGAGCCAGCAAGGCCAGCGCGATCTTGCAAGAGGAACTAGTAATGGAATTTTGAGTTACCTAATTGATAATGCCCCACCTAATTCATATATTGCTTGGAACCCTCCAGTGCTGCCTATTGAGCCCAGAAGACATACTATCTCCTGGGGCGAGACTTTATCTGGTATTGCCTTACGGTATCAGGTGAGTATTAGTAGGTTAAGACAAGCAAATAGTTTTACGGGAGATAGTATTTTTGTGGGTCAAGTCTTAACGATCCCACCTGGTTAAGCGTCATGAAAGAAGATTTAATTTGTGTTACTGGGGTAACCGCATCTGGTAAGTCTCAACTTGCAATCCAACTAGCTAAGCGATACCCAATTGAAATTGTTAGCATGGATTCAGCAATGGTATACAGGCATCTAGATATCGGGACAGCTAAACCTATTGAGAGCGAATTACAGGATATCCCCCATCACCTTATTGATATCATTAACCCTAAGGATTTATATTCAGTTGGGCAATTCCTTGAAGATGCCAATCAAGCCATCTCATCTATTATGCAAAGAGGAAATATGCCACTAATTGTTGGTGGAACGCTTATGTATCTTAATGCGATTTATAAAGGGTTGGCCATCCTGCCTAAAGGGAATCATCAACTAAGACATTGGATTGATAAATTAGGCGATGAATATAGTTGGGAAATCTTACACGAACTACTTGCTTTTATAGATCCAGATGCAGTCAGAAATATCGATGTTAATGATCGACAGCGAGTAGAGCGTTTGATTGAAATTTTCTTGCTAACAAGAAAAACCCCCTCATCATTTTTTAATTCAAGTATTAATTATTTTGATCGTTTTAATATCAAGACTATCGCATTGGTTCGAGAAGATAAAAGCAACCACTATCAACTAATAAAAACTCGAATTAACGATATGGTTAATAATGGTTTTATTGATGAGGTAATTGGTCTTAGGGATATCCATGGCTTAACTCGTCAACATGCAGCAATGAAGCTAATAGGCTATAGACAGATTAACCAGTATTTAGATGGTGATTGCAGTTTAGATGAAGCGTTAACGTTAATACTTCATGCAACTAATCAATTTACAAAAAGACAAATGACCTGGCTACGTAAATTGTCATTCATTAATTATGCAACCTCATCTACTACGGATGCGTTTAAATATATGACAAATCATTTTAACCACAATGCAGCAAACAAAAGTTATGCTAAGATTTAAGGAAAATCATGAATAAGCAGTTCTCTTTTCAAGACACATTTTTAAACATAGCAAGAAAAGAAAAAATTCCTGTTTCTGTTTACTTAATTAATGGCATTAAGCTTCAGGGTATTGTTGAGACCTTTGATGCCTATGCTTTAATCTTAAAAAACACCTCTTCTCAAATGATATATAAGCACGCAATTTCGACGATTGTGCCGGCGAGAGATATTTATCTTTCTAATACGGCTGAGCATCATGATGAGGAGGAGCAATCCATAGATTGAGTAACTATAAAGCCATACTCATTTTTACTTCTCCTGCAAGCATAGAGGCGTCGCAGAAGGATGAATTTATTTCATTAACAAAAGCCAGTGGCATCAAAAATTTTAAGTTAATGACATATGTTATAAGGCGCCCGCAGCCAAGGTTTTATATTGGGAAAGGCAAGACTGAAGAGTTAAAAAATTTAGCAGAAAAATTTAAACCTGATGTTATTATTTTCTCCAACCCTTTAAGTCCTAGCCAAGAAAGAAACTTGGAAAAAATAGTAGGCTATTCTGTCATTGATCGTACACGCTTAATATTAGATATATTCGCGCAGCGTGCCTCAAGCTACGAAGGAAAAATTCAGGTAGAGCTTGCGCAATTAAAGCACTTTAGTACCCGCCTAGTTAGAGGTTGGACACATCTAGAGCGACAAAAGGGCGGTATTGGCCTGAGAGGCCCAGGTGAGAAACAGCTTGAGACTGATAGAAGGTTAATTGGTGGACGCATAAAAAAACTTAATCTTAAATTAAGTAAAATTGCATTTCGAAGAGATATGGAACAGAGGCATAGGCGAAAAGGACTCATAAACACTGTCTCCATCATAGGCTATACCAATGCTGGTAAAACTACATTATTTAATTATTTATGCCATGAAAAGGCCTTTGTAAAAGATCAGTTATTTGCAACACTTGATTCCAAAATAAGAACAATGAAAATCGGGCAAGGTGAAAAAGTATTAATTTCGGACACAGTTGGTTTTGTAAGTAATCTTCCTCTAGATCTTGTCGCGTCATTTAAATCAACCTTATCTGAGACAGTTTCCGCCGATCTTTTATTGCATGTTATTGATTTGTGCGACGAGCATTGGGAGAGTAAAAAGCGTCAGGTGGATCAAGTTTTATTAGATATTGGTGCAGATGAGGTCCCTACCATTTTAGTGTTTAACAAGATTGATGCAGCTATTGAGGAAAATTTTAATCGTGCCGCATTAGTGTCTCGGGCGGAGGGGTTATTTGTCTCAGCAGCGCTCGGGACTGGGATTAAAGCACTTGCTGATCAAATAAGAGGAAACTTAAAAAAACCTCAATTTAATATGGTAGAACTTGAAAAACACTTGGCTTGACTATATTAATGAGAAATAATCTTAATAAATATAAGTTTAATGTTAGTATAGCCGATTAGTATAGCCGAATAGATTTATGAGTTACAATGACCC
>Ga0114996_10000265_pt1 | contig 73446 bp, 70 predicted proteins | sample ArcticOcean_MG_C_4_FD_87039 | JGI IMG/M metagenome (GOLD analysis project Ga0114996, IMG submission 87039) | Marine microbial communities from western Arctic Ocean - ArcticOcean_MG_CB4_134 | ecosystem: Environmental > Aquatic > Marine > Oceanic | place: Arctic Ocean: Canada Basin | collected...
ACGACGGCCGCGGCATTTCCGCCTTGCGGCCCCACGTCGCCACCGACTTTTGCACCCAGGCCGCAGACCTCATCATCGACTCCCCCGGTACGGCGCTCATAGTCACCGGTTTTTACATACTCGACGCCGGTGCATCCGAGACGGACGGGCCGCCCGGCGCTGTAGTTATCGGTGAAGGGTTGGCCGCACTAGGCTACGAAGTGGTGTACGTTTCCGACCGATACACCGTCCCATCCATAAACCACACCATTGGCGACGCCGCGCCGGTAATCGACTTCCCAATCACATCCGATGGACAAAGCGAAGAGTTCGCCGTGGACCTGCTGTCTCGCTACTCGCCGTCCGTCGTCATCGCCATTGAACGCTGCGGAATGACCGCCCAGGGCACGTTCCACAACATGCACGGCAAAGACATTAGCGCCTACAACGCCAGGACAGACTTCCTGTTCACCTCGCACAACCGCACCATCGGTGTGGGAGACGGCGGGAACGAGATCGGCATGGGTAACCACGCAGACGTCGTGGCTGCGACCGAGTCGCTGGTGGGGATGCCATGCGTGACAAAGACGTCGGAGCTTGTCATCGGCTCCACGTCAAACTGGGGAGGCTACGGACTTGTTGCCGCCCTGTCCGAACGTTCGGGGAAAAACGTCCTCGCCTCGGTGGAGCACGAGAGGGAAATCCTCGACTCTTTCGTCGAGGCGGGTCTGGTCGACGGCATGACCCAGGACAACGTGCCAATGGTGGACGGCTTCTCCCACGATGAGAACTCGGCCATAGTGCAGCGCCTGCAGGACTACCTCAGGGCCAAAGGCGTTAGCGCCTAGTAGGCCAAAGGCGTCTGGAACGAGGCGGCCCGCTCCTCCGCTTCTAGGCAGCCAACTCATGGCTCATCACCGAGCGCAGCTTACCGAGTGCGGCCCTTTCCAGGCGCGACACGTGCATCTGCGAAATGCCGATGACACTGGCGGTCTGGCGTTGGGAAAAGCTCTTATAGAACCTTAGCCGCAGTATCGACTGCTCGCGGTCCGTAAGCGCCCCATAGCGTCCTCCAGGTCCAGCTTGTCCACCGAGAACTCCATCTCGTCATCGTCGTCGCCTATCAGGTCGGCCAGCGTGCACGACCCGTCGGAGTCCAGCGACTCGACCGGGGCGTCCAGCGACCTGGGCTCACCCACTCTGCCGAAGCGCTGGGCGTCGGTGACCTCTTTCTCGGTGAGGTCCGTTGCGGTCGCCAGCTCCGCGGTGGTCGGTGGGCGTCCCATCCAGGACGTTAGCTCCTCGCCAGTGCGAAAGACCGTCAGCTTGTTCTTTCTCAGGCCGCGGGGCACCTTCAGCAGCGAGTCGTGGTCTCTCAGGTAATTGAGTACCGCGCCAAGAATCTCAGGGATCGCCAACGACGTGAACGCGGTTCCGTAACTGGGGTCGAACTTCTCCACGGCGTTCAGCAGGCCAATCATGCCAACCTGTATCAGGTCGTCTTGAGGCTCCTGGGACCCCCTGAAGCGCGAGCAGACCCGTTTTACCAGCGGCACATAGTTGTCGAGCAACTGGTCACGGGCGGCCGTATCGCCCTTAGTCCGGTAGTCGCTGAGCAGCTGTTTAGTTTCGTCGGCGGTGGCCATGGGTCCCTCACTGTTTTTATATCTGGGGGGATCTATAAAGTGAGGCTAATTTTCAACGCCAGCGCTCTGGTGTATAACGAGGGAGACCCCGGCGTGGGCTGCGGGCCTGCCTGTTGTTTTCCCCCATGCCATCCCCCCGCACACGTACGTACGGCGCATGGGTGCAGGTACAGGTGTAATCTCCGTGTAGGCCCCGGAGGAGCAAGAGCCAGCTACGTTAAGACGGGACCGCGAGGGCGACAGAGGGCGAGCCGCAGGTCAAAATGGCGCGACTTCAGAGCGGCTTGTGGTCGAAGCTCGGGGAGGGAGAGGTGCCCCCGGAGGGGGACCGGGCGGAGGAAGGCTAGTTGGACGCCTTGGCGGCGGCCAACTGCTTCATAATGCGCGACTTGCGTCGGCTCGCGTTCGCCTTGTGGATGACGCCCTTCTTGGCGGCCTTGTCCAGTGCGACGACCGCGCTGCGGACCTGGAGCTCGGCAAGTTCCATATCATCGCCTTCAATGGCCGCTCTCGCTGCGGTAATGGTGGACTTGGTCCGGGTGCGCAGAGGTGCGTGGCGGGCGGTTCGCCGTGTTTGGGCTCTGTGAGTCTTGGCGCTGGGCAACTGGGTTATCTCCTGTCGGTCAGCCGGGTATTACCGGCTGTTCCATGGACCTGGCCACGCCGATGACGCCTTTGACGCCCTCCAGCTTGGCGAAGAGTCTATTCAACTGGTCAATCCCTTTAATGTAGACCGTCATCGATATGACACTGCGGTCTTCCACCTCTCGGGTGACACAATAGGCAATGTTAACACGCTCGGCAGATACTAGAGCGGTGGCATCCTTAAGAAGCCCCACCCTGTCATACGCCTCAATCTGTAGGTTCACCGGGTACAGCGTCTGGGTCCGGCCCCAGCCCACCTCGATTAGCCGCTCCTGCACGCTCTCGGCTGCAATGTTCGGGCAGTCTCGCCGGTGCACGGTGACGCCCCTGCTGCGGGTGATGTACCCAATTATGTCGTTGCCGCGCAGGGGCTGGCAGCACCTTGCTATGCGGGTGAGCAGGTCGCCAACGCCAAGCACTTCAATGCCTGCGGCCGGGCCCGTCGGCGTCACCGGCAGTGGTTGCGACTCTTGTGGCGCGACCTCTTCGGTAGAAAGCTTAGTGGCCACCTGCGAGACACTCAACGAACCTACACCCAGTGAGTAATAAAGCTCGTCTACCGAGTCCATGCCCATCAACTTGGCGATGGCCGTCTCATCCAGGTCGATCGTGAGTCGCTTGATCTGCCGGGAATAGAGTTCCTTACCTCGTTGGACATTAATTCGGCGCTCTTGTTTGTTAAACCACTGGCGAATCTTCTGCCTGGCCGAATTGGTCTTTACGTACCCCAGGTTCGGGTTGAGCCAGTCCAGGCTCGGGCCCCGCACCGTCTTGGAAGTCACTATGTGAATAGTGTCGCCATTGCGCAGGCTGTACTGCAGCGGCACCAGCTTGCCGTTCACCTGGGCCCCCACGCAGCGGTTGCCGACATCGGTGTGAATGCGGTAGGCGTAGTCTAGGGGCGTCGAGCCCGCGGGCAGTTCCTTCACGTCACCCTTCGGCGTGTAAACGTAAACCTGGCTGTCGAAAATGTCGGTTTTGAACGACTCGACGTACTCTTCGGCACCGCTCACGTCACGCTGCCAGTCCAGCAACTGGCGCAGCCACGTCATCTTCTTTTCGAACTGGGCGTCAGCCGCTCGGCCCTCTTTATAGAGCCAGTGAGCGGCTACCCCGTACTCCGCCACCTCGTGCATTTCGTTGGTGCGTATCTGTATCTCTACAGGCGACGCCCCCTCGCAAAGCACGGTGGTGTGCAGGGACTGGTACAGGTTGTCCTTGGCGTTGGCAATGTAGTCGTCGAACTGGTTTGGCAGGGGGCGCCACAGCGCATGAACGACGCCCAGCGCCGCGTAGCAGTCGGGTAGCTCACGCACGTAGACCCGCAGGGCGAACAGGTCGTATATGTCGCCCATCGACATGTTCTGGGCCTCGTACTTCTGGGCCTTCTTATAAATGGAATAGATGTGCTTCGGTCGCCCCGTGACCTCCGCCTCAATCCCGGCTTCCTCAAGCGCTTTGGATAGAGTTTTCCGCACGCGGTCAATGTACTCTTCGCGCTCGGTACGCTTTGAGCGCAGCATCTTGGAGATTTCTTTGTAGACGGGCGGGTTCAGGTGCTGGAACGCCAGGTCTTCCAGCCGCCACTTAATCTCCCAGATACCCAGTCGGTGGGCCAGGGGGGCGTAAATATCCAGCGTCTCCTGCGCAATCGCTACCCGCCTGGCCTTGTTGTGGGCCTTGAGGGTGCGCATGTTGTGCAGCCTGTCGGAGAGCTTTATCAGGACCACGCGGATGTCCTCGGCCATCGACATGAGCATCTTGCGCAGGCTCTCGACCCGTGCCTGTTCCTTTTCAGACAGGCCCGTGTCGACCGAGCCAGTGGGGTCGGAGGGGTCGGCGGACGACTCGCTGCCGTTGACCGAGGTCTCGGGGCTGGCTGTCCTATTCGTAAGCAGTTCGGTGTCGGCCGCGAGATCGGCGACGACAGATGCGCGCCTTTCAGCCAGGGCCTCGTTTTTGGTCAGCTTGGTGACACCGTCCACCAGCTTGGCGACCTCGTCCCCAAATCGATCTTGCAAGACGTCGTAGGGAACGTCGCAGTCCTCCATAACGTCGTGTAGGAGTGCGGCGGCCAACGTGTTCGGGTCGAGCCGCAACTCAGCCAGGAAAATCGCCGTCTGCAGCGGGTGCTCAATGTAAGGCTCGCCGGACAGGCGCGTCTGGCCGCTGTGGGCCTCGTCCGCGAACTGGTAGGCGTCCATCAAAAGCGCCAGCCGGTCCTCAGGCAGGTACTTTCGGGCCTTCTTTATTAGGGCTTCAACCATCGTATTAACCTCAATTATACCTGTAGCGTGGAAAGCCGGCCTCGGAGTCATTTCGCCTCGAAATGCTGTGTTAATATCGTTCCTGTCCCTTACCCAACTGCCGGAGAGACCGTTGGGGTGGCCTACGGGACTGTTTCATCCGACCTCCAGGGTCCGAGAGGCTCCTAGAGGAACCCAACTCCGCGTACCATTTAGATGCCCGTTCCCCCTGTTCGGCCAGTTCGGGTCCGATTGGCGTTCGGGCGCGATTCCCGATTTTCGACTTACTTATGAAATTTCAGGCCCCCAGGGGTACATCCGACCGTCTGCCACAAGACCAGGCCCAATGGAGCCGGGTCACCGACGCCGCCCGCGAGACTGCCGAGCGGTTCGGCTACGGTCGCATCGACACCCCCTTGTTCGAGGACGCCAGGCTGTTCGTCCGGGGCATCGGTGAAGCCACCGACGTCGTCGAGAAAGAGACCTACACCTTCGACGACCGGGGCGGCGACCCGCTCACGCTGCGCGCCGAGGGCACGGCACCGGTGTGCCGGGCCTATTTAGAGCACGGCATGCACAACCTGCCGCAGCCGGTTCGGCTCTTTTACTTCTGCCCGGTCTTTCGCTACGAGCGTCCCCAGGCCGGGAGATATCGCCAGCACCACCAGTTCGGCGTCGAGGTAATAGGCAGCACCGAGCCGGAGGTCGACGCCGAGGTCATAGACGTGGCATGGAGCCTGCTCAGGGGTCTCGGCATACCCGACTTGCGGCTACTTATAAACACCATGGGGGACATGGAAAACCGGCCCGCGTTCGTGTCCGAACTGCAGGCGTACTTCCGCAGCTGCATAGACGCAATTCCCGAAGAAATCCGCGACAGGGTAGAGACGAATCCGCTGAGAGTCTTGGATTCAAAAGACCCTCGCATGGCCGAAATAACGGCCGCCGCTCCACGATCGGTCGACCATCTCGGGGCCGATGCCGCTGAGCACTGGGCCGCGCTGCTGGCCCATCTAGACGCGCTCGGTATCCCGTACCAGGTCGACCACTCGCTCGTGCGAGGGTTCGACTACTACACCCGCACCGTCTTTGAGATAGTTCCGCCGGGGGCTGGCAGCCAGAGCACCATAATCGGTGGCGGCCGCTACGACGGCCTCATCGAACAGCTTGGAGGTAAGCCAACGCCGGGCATGGGCTTCGGCATGGGCATCGAGCGCGTTGTCGCCAGCCTGCCTGACGCCGACGCCCCGGGTCAGGCGCTAAAGGTCGTCGTGGCGCACATGGGCGACAGCGCGCGCGCGGCGTCCGTTACCCTGGCTTCCGACCTGCGCCGAGACAGCATCCCGGCACTCGTCGCCCCCGCTCGTGGGCTCAAGAGCCAGCTACGATACGCCACCTCGGTGGGCGCCAGCCACGCCGTAATACTCGGCGACGATGAACTGAGAGACGGTGTGGCCACGCTTCGCGACCTGTCCGCTGGCGAACAGCGGAGCGTTCCGCGCGAAGAGCTGGCCTCCTGGCTATTTGAAGGCACCGTGCAAACCATAACCGGGACGCTTCGAAAGGCTAACCATGCAGGATAAACTGGCCTCGCTACTGGAGCGGTTCGCCGAGATTGAAAACCTGCTCGCCGACCCCGAAATATCGGCCGACTTCCGCCGGTCCCAGGGTCTGCTCAGAGAGCACGCGACACTCAAGCCGCTGGCCGAACTGGCCACCGGCTACAGGCGTGTAATCAGCGAGACCGCTGAAATGCAGGCCATGGTCCGCGACGAGTCGGACAAAGAGATGATCGACATGGCCCGCTCCGAGTTGGCCGAACTCGACACGCGTAAAACCGAACTGGAAGAAAGCCTGAAGGTCGCACTTCTTCCCAAGGACCCCAACGACTCCAAGAACGTCATGATGGAAATCCGAGCCGGTACAGGTGGCGAAGAAGCCGCCCTGTTCGCCGCCGACCTGTATCGCCTCTACACCCGTTACTCCCAGCGCATGGGCTGGGGCCTGGAGGTCATGTCCACGAGCGAGTCTTCGCCGGGCGGTATCAAGGAAATCATCGTCAAAATCCTGGGAAACGGAGCATACAGCTCCCTCAAGCACGAGAGCGGCGGGCACCGGGTCCAGCGAATCCCCGTCACCGAGTCGAGCGGTCGCATTCACACGTCTGCTGCCACCGTCGCAGTACTTCCCGAAGCTGAAGAAGTAGACGTAGAAATGAAGGCGGAGGAGATACAGATCGACATCTTCCACGCCAGCGGTCACGGCGGGCAGAACGTGCAGAAAGTCGCGACCGCCATTCGCATAACCCACAAGCCTTCCGGGCTCGTGGCCATCTGCCAGGACGAACGCTCCCAGCATAAAAACAAAGAAAAGGCGATGGCCGTCCTCCGCGCCAGGCTGTACGCCCGCGAGGTCGAGCGTCAGCATCGGGAAATCAGCGAAGAGCGCAAGAGCCAGGTCGGATCGGGCGACCGTTCCGAGCGGGTGCGTACCTATAACTTCCCTCAGAGCCGGGTGACCGACCACCGCACAGGCCTGTCCCAGTTCAACCTCGACGAAGTCATGGACGGCGACATACAGCCGTTCATCAACTCACTCGTCGAGCGCGAACAAACACTCAAGCTCGAAGCCGCCGGTATTTAACCAGGCTTGCCTGGACCAAAACAGGCTCGCTGAGCGCATACCCATTGAACATGGCGGCCCCGGCGATTTTGCACCAGGTCTGGGCGTCGGCGAGAGACCGCCTCGTTCGCGCCGACATCCCCGACGCCTCCCTGGAGGCCGAAGTGCTCCTGCGCCACGCCCTCGGCATAGACCGGGTCGCCTTCTACGCCAATCTGCGCGATCCTGTGCCTGTCGAGTCCTCTGGCCGTTTCGACGCTTTGCTCGTCCGGCGAGAGGGGCGGGAACCCCTGGCGTACATCACCGGCAAGCGAGAGTTCTACGGCATGGACTTCCTCGTAACCCCCGACGTACTGGTGCCCAGGCAAGAGACCGAACTGCTCGTCGATCTCGCCATACAGCGATTGGACGACACGAAAACACCAAGAGTCCTCGACGTCGGCACCGGCACCGGGTGCGTTGCCCTGGCAATAGCGGCACAAGTGCCCGACGCAGATGTCCACTCGGTTGATGCCAGTGACGATGCCCTGACCGTGGCCACCCGGAATCGCGATGCCCATGGCCTCGCTGGCCGTGTGACGCTGCACCGAGGCGACCTGCTGAGCCCGTTCGTCGGCGATACACCGCGCTGGGATGTGATCGTGTCCAACCCGCCGTACATACCCACAGACGTAATAGCCACGCTGTCTCCTGAGGTCCGTGCCGAACCTCATATGGCCCTGGACGGCGGCCCCGACGGTCTCGACCCGACTAGAGAGCTGCTGGCGCAATCTGTCGGGCTACTGGCGGATGGCGGCAGGCTGCTCATCGAAATCTACTCAGACAGCGCCGCCGAAGCACAGCGGCTAGCCGCAGCGGCCTTTCCTGACACCCTAGTAAGCATCCATTCGGACCTGTTGGGGCTTGCCCGCGTCCTGGAAATCGGGCCCGTATCGGGCCGATCAACGGAGAGTAGCTAATGCCCGTCCTCGACTTTCGCCAGGTAGACGTGTTCACCGACAGGCCGCTGGCGGGCAACGCGCTGGCCGTGGTGCTGGACGCCGACGAACTCGATGGCGAAACCATGCAGGCGGTGGCGGCCGAAACGAACCTATCCGAAACGGCCTTCGTATTGCAGCCAATAGCGCCAGAAGCCGACTACAAGATCAGGATATTTACCCCTAACCTGGAACTACCCATAGCCGGGCACCCCAGCGTGGGAACAGTTCTCACGCTGCTGGAGGAGGGCCGCCTGGGGGACATCGGTGATGGCCTGACGGTGCGGCAAGAAACCGGCATCGGCGTCCTGCCCATAACCATCTTGCCGACCGAAACCGGCCCTCTAATCACCATGATCCAGGGCGAGCCCCGACTGTTCGACCGGTTCGACGATCCGGACCGCCTCGCCGCCGCTCTGGGCTGTGCCGCCAGTGCCATCGCGCCATCGAGCCCTGGTGATATGGGCCCCGTGCCAAGAGTGTCGTCCACCGGGCTGCGCCAGTTGATGGTGGCTCTGTCAGATGTCGCGACACTTTCGTCGCTGGCGCCCGACCTGTCGGCCCTGGCGGCGATAGAGCGGCAACTCGAAGTAACCGGGATAAGTGCGTTCGTGCAAGAGAGCCCGGTTGCCGCGAGAGTGCGCTTCTTCAGCCCCATATTGGGAATATTGGAAGACCCCGCCACCGGCAGCGCGGCCGGTGCCCTGGGCGCGTACCTTGCCGACGAGGGCATGCTGAACGTGCGCGACGGGCAGGCGAACTTCACCGTGTCCCAGGGCACCGAAATCGGACGCCCAAGCCGAATCGACGTGACCGTCGACGTGGCCAGTGGCGCTCCAACCCGGGTGCAGGTCGGCGGGCGCTCGGTGACCGTCCTACGAGGACGGCTGTCGATCTAGCGGGCCGGGGGGAACCCGGCCCTCTGGGACGACTAGCTCCCGCCGCGCTGGAAGTGCTTGCCCTCGGTCTTAATCGAAGGGGCCACCACCATCTGGGCGTTGTGCATTTCCTGAATGTTGTAGGCGCCCACCATGCCCATGCAAATCTCGATGGCGCCAACTAAATTCTGAGTACCATTGGTGAGTGACGTGGGACCGAACAAAATCTTCTTAAGCGGGCCCTTCACACCAACGTTGACCCGCGTTCCCCTCGGCAGAGACGGGTGCGGCGCGGCCATGCCCCAGTTGTAGCCCTGGCCCGGCGCTTCCTCGGCCTGGGCGAGCGGCGTCCCGATCATTACCGCGTCGGCCCCGCTGACGAGGGCCTTGCACACGTCGCCGCCGGTGCGGATGCCCCCATCGGTGATGACCGGTACGTAGCGCCCGGTGCGCTTAAGGTACTCGTTCCTCGCTGCCGCCACATTGATCGTCGCCGACACCTGGGGTACGCCGACGCCGGTCACCTCGCGAGTCGTGCAGGCCGCTCCCGGCCCCACACCGACCAGTATTCCGGCTATGCCGGTGTCCATTAGTTCCAGCGCCACGTCGTAGCCCACGCAGTTGCCGACGACCACGGGTACATCGACCATTTCAAGCAGTTCAGAGAAGATGAGGCCACGTTTGGACTTGGAAGCGTGTCGGGCGGTGGTGACGGTGGACTGTACGAAAATCAGGTCGGCCCCGGCCTCCACCGCGACCGCCGCCATGCGCTTGGTATGGGCCGGGGTGACCGACACCGCGCATCGGGCGCCCGTACGCTTCACATCCTCCACTCGCTGACCAATCAGGTTGTCCTGGATGGGCTGCGAGTACGCCTCCTGCATAATCGCCGTGACGTCCTCGTCCGAGGCCGCCGCCATGTGGGCCAGCGGCTCGGCCGGGTCCTCGTACCGGGTCTGCACCCCTTCCAGGTTCATTACTGCCAGGCCACCGGCCTTTTCCATGTGGCCGGCGAACTCCGGCGAAACAATGGCGTCCATGGCCGAGGCGATTATGGGTATCTTGAACGTCTGGCCGTCAACGGAGAACTGGGTGTTGGCCTGTTCGGGGTTAATGGTCACGTCGCCAGGAACAATCGCAACTTCGTCGAACCCGTAGGCTCGGGTAAGCTCCTTCAACTGAGGAACGGCCATCTGGTACCCCCTAAATGTGGTGGTGTTTAGTTGTTGTTTTGGAAGGGAAAAATGGTGTGAGGTTCAAGCATATTCCTGGGCGAGAACCCCGGTCAACATGCCGCCTAGCAGACCGGTCCTCTGGCCGGTCAAGGGCGTAGAATCGACTGACCAGATACCCATGACGAACCTTGAGTCAAAAATAAAACAGTTGGGACGTTCGGTCGGGTTCGACCTGGTCGGCATCACCACCGCCGAGCCGTTCCTGCGAGACGAGCAGGCCGCACTTCAGCGCGTTCGCGACGGCCTGATGGACGGCCTGGCCTGGTACACCGAGGAGCGCGTGCGCAAGGCCAACCGCCCGTCCGAACTTTTGCCCGGTGCCCGGTCCGTCGTGTCGCTGGCGGTCAGTTACAATACCGGTTCGCCGACTCCTAGTCGCCAGTTGACTGGGAAAGTGGCGCGATACGCCTGGGGCGAGGATTACCACAAGGTAATCAAGCGACGTCTAAAAGCCTTCGTGGCCGAATTGCCCGACCTCGCCGGTAGGCCCGTTGCGACGCGCGTCTTCGTAGACGACGGCCCCATGAACGACCGCGCGGCCGCAGAGAGGGCAGGCATCGGCTGGTTTGGCAAGAGCACCAACGTACTCACCCCATCCCACGGCTCCTGGGTCTTTCTCTCCCAGGTCGTCACCGACATCGACCTGCGACCGGACGCCCCGCTAAAAAAAACCTGCGGGTCCTGCACCGCCTGCATAGACGACTGCCCCACCGGTGCCATCGTCGCCCCGTACGTGGTCGACAACACAAAGTGCATCTCGTTCCTCACCATAGAACTGCGGGGAGCAATCCCAAAGGCCATGCGCCCCCAAATCGGCGATTGGGTCTTCGGCTGTGACATCTGCCAGGACGTTTGCCCGGTGAACCGAAAGGCCGTCGGCGTCCTTGAGCCCCAGTTCACCCAGCGCCACGACTTCGCGGCCCCGGCCCTGTTGCCCCTGCTCGAACTCACCGACGAAGCCTTCATCGAGCGGTTTCGCGGCAGCCCCATTCGGCGGGCCAAGCGGGTCGGTCTGCAGCGCAACGTCTGCGTCGCCCTGGGCAATATCGGTGACCCGTCGGCCGTGCCAGCGCTGGCACGTGTGCTGAGGCACGCTGAAGAACCCATGTTGCGCGGCCACGCCGCCTGGGCGCTCGGTCGCATAGGCGGCCCCGTAGCCGAACGCGCCCTGCAGGACGCCGCGTCAGGTGAGCGCGACCCAGAGGCCCGAGCAGAAATTGAAGAGGCCCAGAAATAGAGGCAGCGCAAGCATGAACGCCAGTACCAACACGGGCAGCGTCTACCTCGCCAACGTGGGGGCAAACGCTTCCCACGGGTTCGCCGGGCCAGTGTTTCCCGACGGGCGATTCGAGTTCCTACCCATCCCCGAGACCCCGCCAGACCTGCCCGGCCCATTCGCTGTGCGCTACGGCGACCTGCGGTCGTTCTACGAACCGGCTCAGTCGCTGGCCGCCTACTTCCCCGGTCGTGTGACAGATGTCGCCACGCACAACGACCCGGAGTTCGAGACCTTCACCTACGGCGACAACTGCGAGGCCAATGCCAGGGCGGCGGGCCTGAAACCAGCCGGGCCGGGAGACAACCTGCTGTTCCTCGTTCGCCTGGCCCAGTGGGACGACGGCGGCCCGACCGGGCAACACGGCTTTTACCTCATCGGCGTCCTGCGAATTGCCGGGGTTCTCAAGAGCGTGCGGTCGAGGCCCCCGGACGGCATCGTCCGAGCCTTCGGCAACAACGCACACCTGCGCCGTGGCTTCACCGACCCTGACCTATGGGACGGTTTCTGGGTATTCAAAGGTGGCGAGGGCTCGCGCCGATTCCCCCGCGCGGTGCCGGTCGACCGGAAGCTATGCGAGCAGGTGTTCAGGAAGGCAAACGGCGCCCCGTGGACGTGGGGCGGAGGCAGGACCGATCTGCAGGTAATCGGCTCCTACACCAGGGCATGCAGACGAGTCATCGACCCGTCATCGCCCGACGGGGCCGCCCGTGCGCAGGCGCTATGGGAACACGTGGCAAAACATTCAGGGGCACAGGAGCAATAGCGGCATGTACAGCATTGGAACGGTAATGAAGCTGCGACCCGGCGGTTACGCCGGATACAAAAAAGCGCACGACGAAATCTGGCCAGAGCTCGCCGAACTCATCGTAGTCGCGGGCGTGAGTATGGCCATCTACAAGCACGGCGACCTGCTATTCGTGCACGGCGTGGCCGCGACCGAGGACGATTGGAACAGCGTCAAGGGCGAGGTCGTCGACCGCTGGCACGAATTCATGACTGAATACTTGCAGACCGACCAGTCAGGAAAATCCGACGTCACGACCCTGGAAGAGTCCTTCGCTTTCGGAGTATTCAAGTCCGAATAAATCGAACGGCCGATTGCCAGAGCGATGAGCGCTCGCGCGAAGAATCTCCTAGAGCGAGCGAAGTGCGCGGAGAGCGGCGCTCGCGCGAACAAGTCCCTAGAGCGAGGCAGCGCCAAGCGGAGAACCCTTAAGTAGGCTCAGCACGTCCGGCCCAAACGCCTCAATCTTGGCCGGCCCCACGCCCTTAACCCTCATCAGCGCGTCCCGGCTGTCGGGCTGGGCTGCCACCAGTTCCTTCAGTGTGCGGTCCGAGCACACCATGTAGGCGGGGATGCCGTCGCTCTTGGCCCGTTCTGAGCGCCAGGCCCGCAACTCTTCATAGACCGGGTCGGAGTCATCGACTACTGGCTCGGGCGAGAAATTGGACGACGAACGCCTCTGGTGGCTTCTGCGGCGCTGCCGCTCCGGCGCATCGGGGTTCTTTTCTTCCCATATGAGAATAGCCCTCACCAGCCGTTCCCCGAACCAGTCGGCCTTCACCTCGCCAATACCCCAGGTCTCCATCAACTCGTCCAGGTCGTGGGGCCTGTAGGTGGCCAGATCCTGCACCGTTTTCGACTCCAGCACCTGGTAGGGCGCCCGAGAGGTCTTACGGGCAATCTTCTCCCGCAGCTTCAGCAGAGCGTCATAGAGTTCCGGCGGGTACTCCACTTCGGCCTCTTGCCGCTCGCCCAGGCAGCAATCGCACGCGCTACACGAAGCGGCTGGCTGCTCGCCGAAATACCGCAGGATAATTTCGCGGCGGCATCCGACCGACTCCGCGTACTCCACCATTTGGGCCAACCGGTCCTCTGCATATCGGCGATGCTCAACGATGCTCGTCATGTCTATGGACGCCTCAGCGTTGGCCGACATTAGCCTGAAAGAGCCCGAGTCCATCAGACCCGACGCTCTCAGCGCGGCGATAGTGGCGGCAAAGCCGTCGGAATTACGGTCGATTTTCTCCGTCTTACTCAGGTCGGAGGGACCGGCTGCCTGGACTGCGACCAGCGAAACCCAGGTCTCGCGCACGTCCGCCTCGTCGGGGTGGGCGCGTTCAATGAACTGGCGCTGGGCGGCAATGTCGTGGCCGCCGTAGAGCAACACACAGTCCGCTGGCTCGCCGTCCCGACCGCCCCGGCCCGCCTGCTGGTAATACGCCTCCACCCGGCCAGGCATGTTGAAGTGGATGACGAAGCGCACGTCGGGCTTGTCTATACCCATGCCAAAGGCATTGGTGGCGACGATCACCGGTGCCTCATCGACCGTAAAGCGCCTTTGCACCTCGTCCCGTCGGTTCATCGCCAGGCCCGCGTGGTATGCCTCGGCCGGGATTCCGGAACCGGTCAGCGCCTCCGCCAGCTCCTCGACCATGCGCCTGGTGCGGGCGTAGACAATGCCGGAATGGCCCTTGCGCTCAGTCAGCAGCTGGATAACCCGGTCGCGCCGACGATCAAGATCAGGAACGTGCTCCACCGACAACCGCAGGTTCGGCCGGTCGACCGAGGTCACCACCCGAGCGGCGTTCGGAATACCGAGCCTCGCCAGAATGTCGTCCTGCACGCGCGGTTCGGCCGTAGCCGTTAATGCCAGCGTCCGGGGTCTCCCCAGCGCCTCGCGAACGGCACCCAAAGTCAGGTAGTCGGGCCTGAAATCGTGCCCCCACTCCGACAGGCAGTGCGCCTCGTCAATCGCCAGCAACTTCACGCCTGCCCTGCGCAAGCCGTCCACGAACTTCGAGTTAGCGAAGCGTTCAGGAGCGACGTAGAGCAGGTCTGCCCTGCCCTCAATGAAGTCCACGTAATTCCCGTTCTGGGCCGCTCTTGTCAGCGATGAGTTTATGAACGTCGCTCGCACCCCAACCGCCTTTAGCGACTGCACCTGGTCACGCATCAGCGCAATCAGCGGCGAGACAACGACCGTGCGGCCCTTGCTGATCGCGGGCAGCACATAGCACAGGCTCTTGCCCAGTCCGGTGGGCATCACAGCCATCACATCGCGGTCGGTCAGCCGGGTGAGCACCTCTTCCTGACCGGGGCGGAAGTCGGGGTACCCAAACACCTCTTTAAGCGTTTGTCGATAGCTGTCCAAACCTGTCGAAATCACCGAAGGAGTATAGAACAAACGTACTGGCACGCGCAATCAAAAACTCGAACCGAACGAAACGCCTCACGAATTCGTTATAAAGAGACACGCCAGGGCGAGAGGTTCGTCCCAATAGCTGGGCAAATACCCGGAGAACGGCATAGATACCTCGAATAACGAGGTGAACAACCCACCAAAGCCGGGGCTAAAACTTAAGGAGGTGCTGCGATGAGGTCGTTCATGAAGCTATCGGCAGTGTTGGTAGGTCTATTGCTGGTCTCAACAATCGCCATGGCCTGCGGCTCCCCCAACAGGCCTGAGGTTGTGGAGGTGGAAAAGATCGTTGAGGTCGCCGGGGAGACGACAACCGAGATCGTGGAAGTAGAGAAGATCGTCACTGAGACAGTCATCGAAGGCGTCTTGGTCGAGACCGAGAAGATCCTGCTCGCCACGCCCACGCCCGACTCGGGTGCCAGTCCCAACTACGGGCTTCCCGACGTCAAAGACGACGGCCGTCGCTACGCCCGTGGCACCCGGTCGAACTACAGCGTGCCCTACGACGCCACGTTCTTTCAGAACTACGGAGTGAACCCCTTCGTCGACCCGTACCGCGACGCCCTGTCCACCTTCGCCGTCGATGTCGATACCGCCTCCTACACGGTGGCGCGCAGATTCATCACCGACGGGTATCTACCCGACCCCGCATCGGTACGGGTAGAGGAGTTCGTCAACTACTTCGACCTCGGTTACGCCGCCCCCGCCACCAACGCGTTCGCCATCCACATAGACGGCGCACCCTCTCCGTTCGGGCCGTCCGGCGACCGTGGCCACTGGCTACTCCGAGTGGGGCTGCAGGGGGCCGAGGTGCTCAGGAACGAGCGAAAGGACGCCAGCCTGGTGTTCGTCATCGACGTGTCCGGCTCCATGGGGTGCGAAGACAGGCTCGGCCTTGTGAAAGAGTCACTGCGGCTCCTGGTGGACGAGCTACGGCCGTCCGACCGGGTCGGCATAGTTACCTATGGATCGAGAGCCAGGGTGGTGATGGAGCCCACATCGTTGAGGCATCGCAGCGACATCCTGCGCCAAATCGACTCGCTCACCCCGGGCGGCTCCACCAACGCCGAGGCGGGCCTGATGCTGGGCTACGAAATGGCCCTGGACGAGGTCGACGGCGACAGGACGACCCGCGTCATCCTCCTGTCCGACGGTGTCGCCAACGTGGGGCTGACGTCTCCGGACGGCATCCTGCGGCAGATAGGCAGCGCTGTCGATGAAGGTATCGACCTGACCACCATCGGCGTGGGCATGGGCAACTACAACGACGTGCTCATGGAGCAACTCGCCGACAGGGGCAACGGCACCTACCACTACGTGGACAGGCTCTACGACGCCCGGCGAATCTTCTCAGAGTCCCTCAGTGGCACGCTCCAGGTAATCGCCCGGGACGCGAAAGTGCAGGTCGAATTCAACCCCGCCGTCGTGGCCGCCTACCGACTTATCGGCTACGAGAACCGTGACGTTGCAGGCAGGGACTTCCGCAATAACTACGTCGATGCCGGCGAGGTCGGTGCTGGCCACAGCGTCACGGCCCTATATGAAATTGAGCTATGGGACAAGGAACCCGGCGCCATCGGCACCGTTTCCGTGCGCTACCAGGACCCCGACACCAACCGGGTAGTCGAGTTGGCCAGGGAGTTCTTCCGTAGGGAAATGGCGGGCCGCTTCGAAGACGCCGATCCCAGGTTCCAGCTCGCTGCCACCGTCGCCGAATACGCCGAGCTACTGCGACACAACTACTGGGCGAGGGGCGGCGACCTCAAGCAAGTCGCCGACATGGCCGTCTTGGTCGAGGACCGGTTTCCCTACGACGCCGACGTATCCGAGTTCGTCGATCTCGCCTCCAGGGCCTACGCTATAGAGAGCGGCGACCGCCGGTACCGGTAAAAACAAAACGAGGTGCGGCGCTTAGCGCCGCACCCCGTTAATCTGCCGAGTAGTGTGTGACTGGGCTGGCCAGCCGTTCGCCCAGCCACCCCAGCCAGCCGGCCCTCAGGCCGTGACGGCCGTTCGGGCGTACACCCGCATCGCCTGTTGCAGGTTCTCGATTTTGACGTGCTCTGTTGGTCCGTGCATTGTGGCAACGACTCAGGGTCCGTAGCACACTACCGGCACGGTCCCCGCGTAGAACCTGATCTCCAGCAGGCCGGGGCACATCTCGAACCGGGGCGGCGAGCCGGAGCCGGCCTCGTGGCTTTGCGCGAGTGCCAGCGCCAGCGGCGAATCGGTCGGCTCGTCGGCCGCGGGCTCGTCCTGGAAAATCTCCCAGTCCACTCCGAAGCCCCGCTTTTTCACCGCTTCGAACACCTCGACCATCTCGCCGAGAACCGTGTTGCGGTCCTCCTCCGGGTTGTAGCGCCTGTCGATCGTGAACGTAGACACCTCGGGCACCACGTTGAAATTAACGCCCCCGTGGACTCGCCGCCCAACAGCAGAATGCTCGCCTGCGCCTCGTCCGGACTTATGCCCAGTTCGGTGATGCGGTCCGAAACCTCGCGTCCCAGCTCCCTGAGGCCGGTCACAATGTCGGTCATGCCCTCGAACGCGTTCATGCCGTTGTAGTGCAGGCCCACGTGCGACGCCTTGCCCCGCACGGTCACCTTCATACTTATCGCCCCCAGGCAGGCGTGCCACACCATGTCCCCCGTCGGTTCACCGACAATCACGCCCCGAACGTCCGGCGCAGTTATGAGCCCGGCACGGCGCATCCAGCCCGCGCCCAGTTCGCCCCCCGTCTCCTCGTCGGGGACAATCATCAATCGCACGCGCCCCAGCCCGGAGTCCCGTACAGCAGCGGCGGCCAGGATCAGCCCCGCCAGTCCGCCCTTCATATCCGTCGAGCCCCGACCCCATAGCTCGCCGTTGCGTCGCACCGGCTTGAACTGCTCGCGGCTAAAGGCGGGCACCACGTCGTAGTGACCGTGGAACTGGAACGCGGTATCGCCGGAGCCAGTCTCGGCGATCACCGCCCAGCGCGTGCCGTCGCCGCCGGGAATCGGGGCGACCTCATAACTGATGTCCAGGTTGTCCAGCTCGCTCTTGAGCAACGGCAGAAAGTCGGCGTAGTGGACGCCAGGCGGGTTCTCCGTCGGGACCTCGATGAAGCGCTCGATCAGCTCGACGACCGCGTCTGTGTACCTCGCTGCTGCGTTGTCGATATCCGTTGTGCTCATCGCTATCCCCCTTTTTGTGATTTCCTAATTCTAAGGATGGTCGGGCCCACTTGTAGTCGCTACAGACCGGTGCCCCGGATGCTATGAGCGGCCTTTGTGGGTGGCGATGCTGCCAGCGCTGCTATGCCGCACAGCACCGGTAGTGCGAGGAAACCCAGCACGGCTATGTCATAGCTGTTCGTGGCCTCGAACAGCGCCCCGAACGGCAGAGGTCCCAGCCCGGAAGACACCACCATGCCAATCGACGCCGCGCCACGCACGCTGCCTATGTGCTTGCGGCCAAAATAGTTGGGCCATATGACGATATTTGTCGTCATCACCAGCCCCTGTGCCACGCCCAGCAGCACGCCGTACACGAAGCCCTCCCAGGCCGATGACACCAAAAGCGTGGACAGCATCGCCGCCACCATCACCGCCTGCCCCGCCGCCAGCACTATGCGGTTGGGGAACCTGTCCAGCAGGTACCCGGTCACGAACGTAGTGGCCAGCGCAACCAGCGCGACCACGCTGAGAATGACCGCCGCCATGCCCTCGTCCACGCCTTTCGTCCTCATAAGCGAAATGTGGTGAAAGGTCAGCGCCGTGCCGATGAGCGAAAGCGCCATACCGGCGAAGAGCAACAGCCAGAAGGCCCGCGTCCGTACCGCCTCCCCGGACGTCCAGTGCAGTTCCGAATCTGCACTGCCACCGGCAATTCCGCCAATGGGAGGCGCCCGGAGGTCGCCGTCTGGCAGTAGGCCCTCGGACTCGGGGCTGCGCCGAACCAGCAGCACGGCTGCGGGCAAAAGAAGCACCCATATCGCAATTGCCATCACGGTCCAGGCCGTGCGCCAGTCGCTCAGTGCGATTATCACGAACACCAGCGGCGGCAGGGCGGCCTGCCCGGCGGGGGCGGCCAGCGCGGTGAAGGCCGTCGCCCGGCCCCTGAGACGGACGAACCAGATGGCCACCAACGACGTTGATACCAGCACCAGCGCCGTTTGGCCAAGACTGCGGATGGCGAAGAAGCCAAAGAACAGGTGAAGCGGGCTGACAACCTTGCCCATCATGAACGCAGCCAGTCCGAACAGCGCCGCGACTGCCGTCAGCACTACTCTCGCGCCAAAACGGTCGAGGGCGCGGCCCGCCAGAATCGCCCCTACAACCGCCGATATGGATCCCGCGCTGTACAGCGCAGAAACCAGCGTCCGAGACCAGCCGGTCTCTTCGATAAGCGGGTCGACCATGACCGAGACTATGTAGGTCTGACCGGGGCCGGACGCGAACACCCCGACACCGGCCACGGCCACCATTACCCAGCCGTAGTAGAAGGGGACGCGGCGGGTCAGGGGCCGCCTGCTCATGGTCTGTACCGGGCGATCACGAGCCGAATAGCCCGTACCAGGCGAACCGGGCGACTAGCTGGTCGCGGCGGCGTGCTGCTCGTCGGCGTGATATGACGAGCGCACCAGCGGGCCGGACGCCACGTGGCTGAAACCCATGGCCATGCCCTCGGCCTGGAGTTCGTTGAACTCTTCAGGCGTCCACCAGCGCGTCATCGGCGCGTGCTTCGGTGATGGTCGCAGGTACTGGCCAATGGTCAGCAAATTGCAGTCGACCGACCGCAGGTCGCGCATCGTCTCGACCACCTCGTCGTAGGTCTCGCCCAGGCCCACCATCATTCCCGACTTGGTGGGGGTCTGGGGCCGCATCGCACCGGCGCGGCCTATCAGTTCCAGCGACAGGTCATAGTCGCCCCTGGCACGGACCCGGGGAAACACCCGGCGCACCGTCTCTATGTTGTGGTTCAGTGTGTCGGGGCCTGCGTTCATGACCACTCGGAGATGCTCTTCGGCGCCCCCAAAATCGGGGATCAGCACCTCGATACGGCACTCCGGTGTTCGGACTCTAATCAGGCTGATGCACTCGGCGAACACCGAGGCACCGGCGTCTGGCAGGTCATCTCGGTCCACCGAGGTTATGACCGCGTAGTTCAGTCCCATGCGCTCAACGCTGGCGGCCAGGCGCAAGGGCTCGGCCAGGTCCAGTGCGAGGGGTGCGCCGGAGGTGACGGCACAGTAGGTGCAGGCGCGCGTGCAGATGTCACCCAAAATCATGAACGTCGCGGTGCCCCGGTCCCAGCACTCGCCAATGTTGGGGCAGTTCGCCTCTTCACAAACAGTGTTCAGCGCCTCAGCACGCAGCAGGCTACGAAGCTGCAGGTAGTTTTCCCCGCCGGGGGCCTTTACCTTCAGCCATTCGGGCAGCCGTCTGCGGGGCTTAACTGGTGCCTGGTCAACCATGCAGGCCATGTTATCAGAGTCGCCAGCAACGCCTGTCCACCCGGCACCGGTGCTATATTGGCTTACCGTGATGACACCTGAACAAACAGGCAAAAAGGCAGTCCCACCAGTGGATGCACACGAAGGGAATGCACACGAAGAGCTTGTCGAACTGGTTCTCGGCCCTCTGGCGCCCTCTGGGGACGCCACAGCCGAGTTCGAGGACGGCCTCATCGAGGTGTTCGGAGGCATACCCGGCGAACGGACACTCGTCCGCATTCACCGCTACCGCAAGCGAAAACGAGAAATGGTCGCCGGTATGGTCGCAGAAGTGCTCGATGCGTCACCGCACCGGGTCACACCACCGTGCCCGTTCTACGGCCCGTGCAGCGGTTGCCAGTGGCAGCACATCGCCTATGAGCACCAGCTTGCACTGAAACGCGCGTTGGTCGAGCAAGCATTCGCCGAGCACCCCGAATTGGCGGGCGTGCAGGTCGTAGCCACGCTCCCCAGCCCCGACCAGCTCGGCTATCGCAACCATGCCCGGTTCACCGTGCGCAGCGAGGGCCGCATGGGTTTCGTCAATCGCATCACCAGGCGGTTCGTAGAGGTGGAAAAGTGCCTGCTAATGAGTGAGGGTGTCAACGGCATTCTCGCCCAATTGCAAAGGCTAGTGGCAGAAACCACCCAGCTATCTATCCGCTACGGCATCAACACCGGCGAATGGCTCATCCAGCCATCAATGAAGAACCATGAAATACCCATGCCAACCGGCCAGACCCACTACCGCGAGCGCCTCTCCGGCAGGGCCTTTCGCATAGCGTCGCCTTCGTTCTTCCAGGTCAACACCGCCCAGGCAGAGGTGTTGGGCGAACTCGTCCTCGGGCGTTTGGACCTTAGCGGCACCGAAACGGTCGTCGATGCCTACGCCGGGGTGGGCACCTTCGCCGCCTTGCTCGCCCCCCACTCCAAGCGCGTCATTGCTATTGAGGAGTCTTCGGCGGCCGTGCGGGACGCCTCCATCAACATCGGCGACCTGGACAACATCGAGTTCATCGAGGCCAAGACCGAAGAAGCTCTGTTCGGCCTGGAGCACCCACCGGACGTTCTAGTGCTCGACCCACCTCGGGCAGGCTGCCACCCGGATGCCGTGAGTGGGGCCATTGAGACGGGCGCAAAGCGCCTGGTCTACGTCTCCTGCGACCCGGTAACACTCGCGCGAGATATGTCGCTGCTGGTAGCCGGTGGCTACCGGGTCGCCCAAATAGAGCCGCTGGACATGTTCCCCCAGACCCACCACGTGGAGTGCGTGGCCACGCTCGAGTTGACGAACGAGTAGGTCTGCGACGGCGCGTGAGCGCAGTCGAGCCAGCGGCTGTGCCGTAGGCAGTATGGGTACAATAGCCGCGATGCCCGGCACCTCTGCGAACCCAGCCGATCAACCACCATTGCCACTTCTGGTTCTGGCTTCCGCATCCCCGCGTCGCCGCGAGATCCTCGCACGCGCATGGCCGGGGAAGCTGGATGTGCTCCCATCTGGAATAGACGAGGGTGAACCCACGGCCGTGGAGGCCGTTTCCCGGTACGCTATGCGGCTCGCTGCTGCGAAGGCTCGGAGCGTGGCGTCGGAATCAGGCTTGAGCCTGGTCATAGCCGCCGACACCGTTGTCGATTTGGACGGTCGGTCTATGGGCAAGCCCGAAACAAAGCAAGAGGCGAGCGAGATGCTGGAGGCGCTACGAGGGCGTTCCCACGCCGTCACGACAGGCCTCGCCGTGGCCACTCCAGGACTTGGGGACATACTGTCTGGTTATGAGACGACCATAGTGCACATGCGCCGGTACACCGGCGACGAGGTCAACGCATATGTTGCTTCGGGCGATCCTTTCGATAAGGCGGGCGGTTACGCGGTGCAGAACCCGGACTTCGCCCCCGCCGAGCGGGTTGAGGGTTGTTATTTGAACGTGGTCGGCCTGCCCCTGTGTCGGCTCTCAGAACTGATAACGAAGGCGATGCCGGGTTTCGGTGAGTCGATGGCTCTAGGCTCTTGCGCCTCGTGTCATGCCGTCGTTAGTGAAGGGACCGCAGTCGTATGAGTTTCATGGGTATGGGCTTCCTGGAAATACTGGTGGTATTTCTCATTGGCTTCGTCCTAGTTGGGCCGGAGCGCATGATGGAAATGGGCAAGAAGGCAGGCAAGTTGCTGGGCGAATTGCGCCGCATGAGCGAGGGCCTGCAGGAGTCGATTTCTATGACGGACTTCGACGACCCGAACCAATCCATAATGCGAAACATCACATCGCCTCGCCCACCGACAGCGGGCGCGCGAAGCCGCAAGGCCAGTGCCCAGGACGGCGAAGATGAAGACGGACCAGTGGCCTTCCGGCAAGGCGGTTCGAGCAGTGAGGTCACTACGGCCGGTGAGCCTGACAGTGACCCAGTAAAAGCCGAACTGGAGAAACCCGATCCAGAGGGCCATGACTACGGCCCGGACCGCAGCGAGGTTACCCCGTGAACAGGCGGGAAATGCCCGCGAGGGACCACCTGGTCGAACTACGCCGCAGGATGGTCTGGTCCGCCCTGTTCGTGGTCGTTGCCACCGGCACTGCGTTCGCCTTTCACCAGCAGATCCTCGTTTTGCTCATGGAGCCCGCCCAGGGCTTCGCTGGCGTTGAGGGCGGCAAGCCGGTATACCTGGACCTGACCGAGTTCATCGGCGTGGCCTTCAAGGTGTCATTGCTGGTGGGCATTGCGGCCTCGATACCGTTCGTCCTGTTCCAAATAGTCATGTTCGCGGCGCCGGGGTTGAACAAGTCGGAACGGTTCTATCTGTACATCCTACTGCCAATGAGCCTGGTCGCATTTCTCGCGGGCGCAGCTTTTGGATACCGAATCTTGTTCCCTCCGGCCGTCAACTTCCTGCTCACTTTCGGCAGTGAGATAGCCACGCCTTTGCCGAGAATCGGCAACTACATGAACCTCATGCTGTCTCTCCTTTTTTGGATGGGCATCGTGTTCGAGTTGCCCCTGGTGCTCTTCTTTTTGTCCCGCATAGGTGTGGTCACGTCCGAGTGGCTGGCACGGAGACGCAAGTACGCGGTAATCATGGCGTTCGTAGCGGGGGCGATCATCACCCCCACTTTCGACCCCATCAACCAGACCTTCGTCGCCGTGCCCATCATCATCCTGTACGAGTTGGGTATATGGCTGGCCAAGCTCGGTACGCGAAACCGCCGCCGCTCCAGGGAGAAGGCCACCGAAGACTCTGTGTAGTTAGGGCCCCCTCGCTTCGTACTTGACGCTATCGGCGTTGACACCTGGGACAATAGATAGTCGTGCGGCCGCCTACTTTGGTGGCGCTCAAGCTGGCTCCGCAATTTGTACAAGGGGCGTTGGGGACTCTCGCCGTCAACAGGTATCCGTCGGGGTAGGCGTCGAAGTTGGCACCGCGCGAGACCGCCGTTCTTAGTACCTCTTTTATTGCCGAGAACAGGCGTCGGCGACGTCGTGGGCCCAACTCGTTCCCCGGAACTGTCGGGGCAATGTGGGCCTGGAACAGTGCCTCGTCTGCGTACAGGTTGCCTATACCAGCCCACCGCCGCTGATCCATCAGTACAGCCTTGATCGGGGTGCGTGTCGAAGCCAGTCCCGCTGCGAATACTGTCTCGTCGAGTCCGTTGAGCGCATCCGGGCCCCAACCGAGCGCGCTGACGAACTCCTCCGGGTCATCGGCGAGGGACAGGTAACCGAATTTGCGTTGGCACACGTAGGTCATGGAGTCGCCTGTCTCGAAGTCGAGGACGAGGCGGGCGTGTCGCGGCTCTTCTCCCGGCGGATGGCACTTCAGGTCCCCGGTCATGCCGAAATGCATAACGAGATGGCCGCCCCGGGAAAGATTGGCGAACAGCAGTTTGCCGTGCCTGTGGGTGGACGAAATATGGCTACCCTCAAGTTGAGCGACTAGGGCCAAGGGGTCTGCGTGGCGGACCATTGAGTTATCGATGTGCGGAACGACTGCGATTTGGCGACCCAGCACGTTGGCTTCTAAATAGCGCCGGTACGTCTCGACCTCAGGCAGTTCGGGCATTTCGAGACTCCGTTATGAAGGAACAAAAAAAGCCCCCGGCTAAGCCGGGGGCTTTTAGAAAACGCAGGTGACCTTGGTTTAGGTCTCGGTCTTGGTGGTGTCTTCGACAGACTTGACCACGCTGGAGAGTTCCTCTTCGTCGGTGGTGACGGACTTCTTGAACGACCGCAGCGACTTGCCCAGCGCGCCGCCGATTTCTGGAAGGCGTCCAACGCCGAAAATGAGCATCACGATCACCAGAACGATGATTAGCTCGGTAGGCCCTACACGAAACGGCATCAGATTCCTCCTGCTACGCGCCTAAGCTGCGCTACACTGAGATGATAACCTGCCGGTTAAGAGATCGCTAGTTGACTGACCTTATGACTCCGACTACTCGGCCCTGTATCGAAACCTTGTGAGCCGGAACATAGATGGGGTCCATCGATGGATTCGCTGGCTGTAGTCTGACATTGCCGTTCTCGAGGTAGAACCGCTTCAGCGTTACCTCCTCGTTGTCCTCCAGCCAGGCAGCGACCATCTCGCCGTCTTCGACACTTTCAACTGGCTCGAGTAACACGAGGTCGCCGTCCGTGATCAGAGCGTCAATCATTGACTGACCCTTTACCCGAACCCCGAATACGTTCTCTTTGCCTTTGGTAAGGAAAGCGGGTAGGTCCATCATCTCGGTGTTTTCGTTGTTCCAGGTGTCCTGGGTGGGCACGGCAAGGGGCTTGCCTGCAGCGATGCTGCTGACGATGGGAATGGACACCACGTCCACAGTAGAGCGTTTTGATGCTCCCAGCAGCTCAATGCCCCGAGAGACCTCGTTTTGCCGTTTGAGGTGACCCTCTCGTTGGAGAATCCTCAGGTTGTAGTCGACGACCGAGGTAGAACTGATGTCACAGCCACCTTGGATGTCCCTGACCGTGGGGGGATACTGGTGTTCGTCCAGGAAACCCTGTATGAACCCGAGTATTCGTTCTTGCTTGTCTGATAGCTTTTTGACCATGTTGCAGTCCTCACCCAATCCTCGCACGGATGTTCTGGCCAAAAGCTAGCACTAGCGTTCTGGTCTGTCAAGGCGTTGACAGACCCATTGCCCGCAATTAATGTCTCCGCCAGACGAGGTCTGGCTCTAATGGCTCTTCGCGTCAGTGCTCATCGCCTCACAATAGGACCGTTCACCAATCATCCGGGAGACAGGAAATGAAATTCGGGTTCGCAATACCAAACAGGGGCCCTCTGGCGACACGGGTAGGCGTCATCGACCTGGCGAGGCGAGGCGAGGCGCACGGCTTCGATTTCATCGGCGTCTCAGACCACATCGTCATCCCCCGCTCCATCGCCTCGCGCTACCCCTACTCGGATACCGGCGACTTCCCCGGCGGCGACATCGTCGGGCAGTGCCTGGAGCAGCTCACGACCCTCAGCTTCCTAGCGGCCGCCACCGAATCCGCCCGCCTGCTGACCACCGTCATGGTGGTGCCATACCGGGCCGCGGTGCATGCCGCCAAGATTCTCGCCACCATCGACGTTCTGTCTGAGGGCCGTCTCGACCTGGGCATCGGTGCGGGCTGGATGCGCGAGGAGTTCGAGGCCGTCGGCGCCCCCGACTACGACCGTCGCGGCAGGGTGACCGACGAGTACATCGCGGCCTTCAAAGAGCTATGGACGGCGACGAATCCGGAGTTCTCCGGCGACTACGTTTCCTTCTCCGACATCGCCTTCGAGCCCAAGCCCGTGCAAAGCCCGCACCCACCAATCTGGACCGGCGGTGAGAGCCCTCCGGCCCTGCGGCGAGCAGGCAGATTGGCCGACACCTGGTACCCCATCGGCAATAACCCCAACCACCGGCTCGGCACACCCGCCCGTTTGGCCGAGTACTACGGCCGGGTGAAAAAGCACGCAGAAGAGGCCGGCCGCGAGCCCGAGGCGATCTCCCTCGCTTATGCTGCCAGCTGGTACGACGAGCGCAACGCCCAGCAGGCCGAGGACGGCAGCCGCCTAATACTCACCGGCCGACCCGAGCAGATCGCCGGCGACATCCAAAGCTTGGCCGAAGTAGGCGTGGAGAGCATCCTCATCGACGTGCTCGGCTTCGACCTGCAGACCACCTCCACCACTGAGTCCGCCGAGCGCATGGACTTTTTTACCCGTGAGATACGGCCGCTCGTTGGTTAGGCCTGCCTGCCGTTGAAGTACGGCTTCGAAGCGCCCGGCACCGGCCGCCTGGCCGGCCCCGATGCGCTGACCAGGGTTGCTCGGCACGGCGAGGAGCTGGGGTTCGAGCACGTGTCGCTGGGTGACCACATCGTGGTCCCGCGCACTATCGACTCGACCTATCCCTATACCGACTCCGGCGATTTCGCGGGCGTGTGGGCTCACACTGAAGGGTCGACCGACACCGGAATCATGTTCGAGCAACTAACGGTGCTCGCCTATCTCGCCGCATGCACCGATACCATCCGCCTCCTCTCCTCCGTCTCGGTGCTGCCGTACCGGGAGCCTGTGCTGACGGCGAAGATCCTCTCGACGATCGATGTGCTGTCAGGCGGCAGGCTCGACGTGGGCTGCGGCGCCGGTTGGATGGAGGAGGAGTTCGTCGCCCTCCAGTCGCCGCCCTACGCCCGCCGCGGCGCCGTTACCAACGAGTACATCGCCGCCTTCAAAACGCTCTGGACGGCCGATGATCCCGAATTCGCCGGCGAATTCGTCTCCTTCGCCAACATCGCCTTCGAGCCGAAACCAGTGCAGAAGCCTCACCCGCCTATCTGGATCGGTGGGGAGAGCCCGCCTGCCGTCCGCCGCGCGGCGAGGCACGCCGACGTCTGGTACCCCTTTGGCAACAACCCGAGGCACCTCCTCGACACGCTGGAAAGGCTTAAAGCCGGCATCGACGGGCTCCGCGACGAGACCGAAAAGGCCGGCCGCGACCGCGACGCCGTCCGCATCGCCTACAGCGCCGAGATGTTCTACACCGATGCCGGCCCCCAGTACACGATCGACGGCAACCGTCATCTACTTACGGGCGAACCCGAACAAGTTGCAGAGGACATCGCCGCCATGGCCGACCTCGGAGTCGAGCAGCTCATGCTCGACTATCAGGGCCCGACGATCGATGAGACCATGAGTCGTATGGACCGTTTCGCCACGGAGGTTAGGCCGCTGGTGGGGGACATTCCTTAGCTAAAGTATGTCCCCCACACCTCCTAAGGAATTGCGAGGATCATGAAAGCCGTTTACATAACCGAACACGGAGGGCCCGATGCCCTGACGGTGGGCGAGCGGCCCGATCCGAAGCCTGGACCGAACGATGCCCTGATACGGGTGCGGGCCTGTGCCCTGAACCGGCTCGACCTCTACGCTCGCGCCGGTGAGCGTGGCACCCGCCTGGCGCTGGACGAGCCGCACATACTGGGCGGCGACATTGCCGGAGATGTCGTCGAGGTTGGCTCGGAGGTCACCCGCCTGGCCGTTGGCGAGCGGGTCGTCGTCAACCCGCGCCTCACCTGCCGACAGTGCCCCGCCTGCGTGTCCGGACAAACGGAGTTGTGCGAGCGACCCGGCATGATCGGATCCACGACCAACGGTGGATACGCCGAGCTTGCAGTGGCCCCAGCGACCAATTGCATCCCTCTGGCAGACGACCTGTCGTATGAGCAGGCAGCTTCCCTTCCGACCGTCTTTCTTCCCTGCTGGTCCATTCTTATGCGCCACGCCGAGCTCAAGCCCTGGGAGACTGTGCTGGTACTGTCCGCCTCTAGCGGAGTCGGCACCGCCGGTATTCAATTGGCCAAAAACGTTGTCGGTGCACGCGTAATCACCACCACCAGTTCACAAGAGAAGGCCGAAAAGGCCCGAGCGCTGGGCGCGGACGAGGTCATAAATTACAAGGAAGAAAGCATCGCTCAGCGGGTGAAAGAACTCACCGGCGGCAAGGGGGTCAACGTTGTCATCGACCACGTCGGTGCCGACTTTTGGCCCGAGGCGTCTAGGTCATTAGGCGTAGGCGGGCGCTACGGCATCTGCGGGGCCACCACCGGCCTCAAGGTCGAGCTCCAAGTGGGGCTGTTGTTCCTCAAGCACCAGAAAATCTTCGGCGTCTTCATGGGCCGAAATTCCGACCTGCGACACATCGTCGACCTGGCCGGGCGCGGCACCATCCGGGGTGTGATCGCTGAGACGTTCCCACTAGAGCAGGCCGCAGACGCGCACCGCCTGATGGATGAAACCAACTTCTTCGGCAAAATCGTCTTGACGGTCGCGTGAGCAGAGTCGCCCTGGTGACGGGCGGCGGTGCCGGGCTCGGTCGTGCGACGTGCCTCGCCTTCGCGGCCGATGGCGCTGCAGTGGTCGTAGCAGATCGTGCCGCTGAGAGTGCGGCAATGACCGTCTCGCTCATAGAGCGCGAGGGTGGATCGGCGGTCTCGGTCGAGATCGATGTTACGCAGACATCAGATTGCGAACTAATGGTCACCGTTGCCACGAGCCGCTTCGGACGACTGGACTTCGCCTATAACAACGCTGGTATGGGCGGCGAGGGCCTGCCTACTCATGAGACGACCCTTGCCCACTGGGATGCCCTTATGGCAGTGAATCTCACCGGCGTATTCCTGTCGATGAAGCACGAGATCCCGGCCATGCTGGAAACGGGGGGCGGCGCCATCGTCAACACGTCATCCATACGAGGCCTCGTTTCCTACCCGGACCTGTCTGCCTACACTGCGTCCAAGCACGCCGTGCTCGGGCTGACTAAGAGCGCGGCGCTTGAGTACGTCGACAAGGGCATTCGTATCAATGCCGTCTGCCCCGGCGTCGTGAAGACGGCGCTGGTCAAGCAAAGCTACGCCCGCATGCCCGGTTTCGAAGAGAGATCGCTGGCCCTCCACCCCGTAGGACGCTTCGGAGATCCCGAAGAAATCGCGGCAACGGTGGTTTGGCTGTGCTCGGACGACGCGTCTTATGTTGCGGGTGCCGGTCTGGTGGTCGATGGCGGCTGGGTGGCGCAGTAGCGCCGGGGCCGTTACGATTCTCCCGCCCCTGGGAAATTGATACGGGGAAACTGATATGAGTGACTTCGGCCAAAAAATAGCTCTCGTCACCGGGGCCGGTTCAGGCATTGGTAGAGCGACGGCTTTAGTTTTTGCCCGGGAGGGCGCGACGGTCGCCTGTTCGGACATCGACACCGAGTCCGGTGAGGCTACGGTGCGGATGATCGAAGACCTGGGCGGAACGGCGTCTTTCGTTCGCGCTGATGTTTCCGTTGGCGCAGACGTTGAAGCGATGGTGCAGACCGTCGTCGAGCGCTACGGCCGGTTGGACGTTGCCCACAACAACGCGGGTATTGGCGGTCTCGGTAAGCCGATTGTTCAACACTCATTAAGTGAGTTTGAACGCACCATGGCCGTTAACACTAAGGGGGTTTTTCATGGTATGAAATACCAGATTCCCCAGATGCTCAAGCAGGGTGGCGGGGCCATCGTTAACACGTCGTCGATGATGGGCCTGGTTGGCTTGGCGGGGATAAGCGCCTACTCGGCCAGCAAGCACGCTGTAGTTGGCCTGACGAGATCGGCGGCATTGGAGTACGGCTCCAAAGGGGTGCGCATCAACTGCATTTGCCCCGGCATCATCCGTACGCCCATCAACCAGAAGTACTGGGATGAGTTCCCTGAGGCGGAGAAAGAGTGGCTGTCCATTGAGCCCATCGGCCGCTACGGCGAGCCCGAAGAGGTTGCCGAGGTAGTGGTCTGGATGGCTTCAGACGAGGCTTCTTTCATGCACGGACACGCTTTGAGCGTCGATGGCGGGGCGACGGCCCAATGACAGACGGCCCAGTGTCGGGCGGCCAAGTGTCGAGCGGAGAGTTCGCAGGCAAAGTTGCCCTGGTCACCGGTGCCTCGGGCGGCATTGGCCGGGCGGCGGCGCTGCGGTTCGCTTCCGGTGGCGCTACTGTGGTCTGCTCCGACATTGCTGAAGATGGCGGCCACGAGACCGTGTCCTTGATCGCCGCCGGGGGTGGGACGGCATCGCTCGTCCTCGCCGACGTTTCTTCGGAGTCCGATGTTGAATCGCTTATCGACATTACGATGCACGAGTACGGCAGGCTCGACATTGCCTTCAACAACGCCGGTATAGGCCTGTTCGGCAAGACGATTGTCGAGCACACGGAAGACGACTACGACCGGATTATGGGAGTCAACAGCACGGGCGTGTTCCTCTGCTTGAAGTACGAGATTCCCGCCATGCTTGAGAGCGGCGGGGGCTGCATTGTCAACACGGCCTCCAAGGCAGGCCTGGTGGGCGACGCGGGCCTTTCGGTCTACTCGGCCAGCAAACACGCGGTGGTGGGCATGACCAAGACCGCCGCCCTCGAATACGCTCGCAAGGGCATACGGGTCAACTGCGTCGCGCCGGGGGTTATTGATACGGACATCAACACGCCGTTTTGGCAGGCGAACCCGGGGGCGTACGAGGAGTTCTCCAAAAAGCCACCCATGGGCCGCATGGGCACCGCCGAGGAGGTCGCCGAGGCGGTCGCCTGGCTGTGCACCGACGACGCGGCGTTCGTGCACGGTCATGCCATGTCGGTAGATGCCGGGATGTTGGCGGAATAGACGATGGGCATGCTCGACGGAAAAGTAGCGGTGGTCACCGGTGGTACTTACGGCATTGGCCGAGCCGTCTCCGTGCGCGCAGCGGCCGAGGGCGCGAAGGTCGTCATCGGCGCGCGTGGTCAGCAGGCCGGAATCGACACCGTGAAAGAGATTGAGGCCGCCGGTGGCGAGGCGACTTTCATTGCCACCGATGTGGCCAAGGCCGATGATGTCGAAGCCCTTATTGGCGGCACCATTGCCGCCTATGGGCGGCTCGACCTGGCCTGCAACAACGCGGGCATCGGTGGCGAGCGACAACTCATTCACGAAGTGAGCGAGGAAGACTTCGAGTCGATTATGGCGCTCAACCTGCGCGGCTGTTTCGTGTGCGTGAAGTTAGAGCTTCAGCAGATGCTAAAAGTTGGTGGGGGCAGCATTGTGAACATGGCCAGCGCCAATGGCCTTATCGGCACCGCGCTGTTCACCGCTTACACGGCGAGCAAGCACGGCATGGTGGGCTTGACGAAGGCGGCTGCGCTGGAGTACGCCGACAAGGGCATTCGGGTAAATGCTGTCTGCCCTGGCGGCGTGGAAACCCCGCTATTCACCGAGACATACCCTGTGGGCTCCGAGTCTCGTAAAGCGGCCATGGACTTCCACCCCATCGGCAGGATCGGCACGTCGGAGGAAATAGCCGCAGCGGTCGTCTTCTTGTGGTCAGACAAAGCCTCGTACATTACCGGGACCTGCCTCACCCTCGACGGCGGCCTGACCGCCAACTAGGGCGCTCTGATCTTGTCTGCTCTTCGGCCCCTGGCCTCATCGTCTGCCCGCGCGGGCTTTGCCCGGCTTGTTGTTCCGTCGGCTCTTCGACCTTCGACCTCATCTGTATCCCGCGCGGGCTTTGCTTGGCTCGTAATTTCGTTGGCACTGGTGGTGCTCGCGGCTTGTGGCGGGGTTGACGGGGGTTCTGGCTCGCTGCAGGCTACTTCGAGGCCCGATTTTAAGACGTGTGCCGGCTTTTTGGACCTGGCACAAGTGGCCGAAGCCGCAGGCCGAGACGATGTCACTCAGGCCGACCCGAACCCGAACTCGGGTGCTGGTGACGACCCGTTCACCGCGATGTGCGTGATCGGGTTCGTGACGCCGGATATTCCCGGCGACCCTGCCGATCCAGCCGTCCTGTCACAGGCTGGCCCGTTGTTGAACCTAGTGGTCATGGAATTCGCCACGAGCGAGGACGCCGCCAGTTTTCACGAGCCCATTTCTGGGGAGATCAGGTCGATGCGAGACACGGTTCTGCCCGGTGCAGAGCTGATTGAGGGCGAGATGGGCCCCGGCTCTTACGCCGTTACGTTGAACTACGAGGGCATCGGCAGCGTGCTCGGGTTCCGTAACGAGGCCTACGTGGTTTCGTTCAACACCACGGCACCGGACGGTGCTGAGCCATTTATGACGCAGAACGCCATCGAAACGCTGGCGCTACAGGTCCGGGCGAACCTCATAGCCCGTTAGGCTCGGCTGCGACGAGAATGAAACAGGTAGTGGTTGGCCCACCCGGCGTACCGACCGAAGCGTTCCTGCGCCCACTCTCTTAACCGGTCCCGCGCCACGATGGCCCCGTCCTTGCGTTTGCCTGCCGTCGGCCGGTTCGGCCCGGACCGGCGCAGCAGACTGCGCCGAAATGCACGGATTTCAGAGGGGTACGTCTCTTCCAATACCCGGTGGATCCACACGTCTACCGGGAAGGCTTCGGGCTTTTCCAGGGAGAACAACGCGACGCAGTTTGCCACTTTGTCGCCGACCCCCGGCAGCCGGGTCAATTGGTCGAGCGCCTCTTCGTAGTCTGTCTCCCTGAGCGCCAGAGGGGCCACCCGACCCTCGGCGACCATGACGGCGGTCTCGTGCAGGTATTTAGCCCGGTAGCCCAGCTTCAGGTCCCTGAGCGGCCCGGGACCGACGGATGCCAGCCGTTCGGGCGTGGGGAAGGCGTGCCTGGCGGCCCTGATTGGCTCGACCCCGTCGGCTTTTATGGGCTCGCCGCAGAGCACTGAGATGTCTTCGATGTTGCGCCGTATTCGCCCGATGTTTGAGTTGGACGAGCAGATGAACGAGGCCAGGCACTCCCACGGGTCCTGCCGCAGCACCCGCATGCCCCGGAACGCGTCGATGGACGCGCCGATCTCTTCGTCGGTGCGGATGACCCGGTAGACGTTTTCCAGGTCGATGTCCAGCGCCAGGTACTCGATTAGACGCTGGCGCACCGCAGCTTCAGGCTCGGGCGCGGAGGAGAACTCTAGGCCGTCCCCGGCGGTCTTGAGTGACACGACCGAGTTGCCGACGACCCCTTCGAAGCCGTCGCCCCGGCGATTCCAGCGGAACGCCTGCCCGCTGTCCAGCGTGGCGTCCAGGTCCAGCGGGCCGGGTAGGGGAATTAGCACCGGGGGCTACTTGTCCAGAAAATCCCGGATGGCGTTGGGGATTTCGTCCAGGGGCAGTTGGGTGAACGTCGCCGGTGGCAATGACCTGGCGAACGTCTTGCCGTAGCCCTTGGAGACGATACGACGGTCCAGGATTATCGCCACGCCCTTGTCGCTGCTGGTTCGGATAAGTCGGCCAAAGCCCTGGCGCAGCTTCAGGACGGCCTCGGGCACGGCGTATTGGCGAAAAGAGTCTTCGAACAGCTCCGAGCGGGCCGAGAAGATGGGGTCTGTCGGTACAGAGAACGGCAGCCGGGCCACCAATAACACCTGGAGCGACTCACCGGCCAAGTCGACCCCTTCCCAAAAGCTGGAGGTGCCTAAAATAACCGACTTTGGGTTTGCCAGAAATTCGGCGACGATGCGGTGCGGCGTGCCGTCGGAGCCCTGGGCGAGCACGTTGATGCCATGGGGGGCGAGTGCGGGTTTTACGGCCTGGGCGGCTTGCTGCAGCGAGGCGTACGACGTGAACAGCGCCATTGCCCGACCCCCCGCTGCGATGGCCGCGTCGATGATGGCCTGCTCGACCGCTCCCTGGTACGCCCACGAAGAGGGCTCGGGTACGTCGCTCGGCAGAAAGACAAGCGCGGCGTTGGGGTAGTCGAACGGCGAGCCCACCAGAAGGTGCTCGGCGTCTTCGAAGCCGGTGCGATCGACGAGGTGGTCGAACTTTCCGTCGGCGGCCAGGGTGGCGCTGGTCATCACCACTGTGCCGGTGCGGGAGTAGACCATCTCTTCCAGGGTGTCACCGACGTGCAGGGGTGCGGCGTTCAGCGATATGTCCGCATGTCGACCAGACCTCCCGGACCGAGACGACCTGGCCATCCAGTAAACGGAGTCCTTGTTCGGGTGGGGAAAGAACTCTGAGAGGCGGGCGCGTATCTGGTCGTTGGACTGGGAAAGCTCTGCGGCCTCGACCAGCACACCCTCGTAGCCCGGCAGATCGGCCTGGTCCAGTTCGTCCAGGGCGGTCAGAAGATGCGTTAGCGCGCCGGACAGTTCGGCCAGGGCCACGTCGACCTTCTCCCACTTCACCTCCAGCTCTGACCAGGCGGGCTGGGCGCGAGTGGCGCTGGTGATACGAATGTCCTGCGCTCGGCCACCCCCTTTGCGGTCATTGGGACGGCTATCGGGGCCGTTATCGTCGGCGATGCTGCCGATGCCGGTTAGCAGTTGGGCCAGCGCCTCACGCACTTTTGGTGCCATGGCGGCGGTCTCGTCGGCGACTTTCTGCACCGTCTGTCGACGGCTGTCGGCCACGGTCTCGGCCTTCACTAGCGTGACCGCGGTCGATAGCAGCCCGCCGTCACCGGATATAGCTGTCAGGTGGTCCTGCATGGCGGGCTGGCTCATCTCGAACCCCAACTGCCGGGTGGCCGACTCTTCTAAGTGGTGCGCTTCGTCGATGATGAGCAGGTCGTGCTCTGGCAGGATCGAGTTGTCGGTCGCCAGGTCCGCCATGAGTAGCGCGTGGTTGACGATTACAAGATGCGAAGACGCGGCACGCTCCCGGGCGGCCCGCAGGAAGCAGGTCCCGGATACGCCGTTGCAGTCGCTCGCCCCCTGGGCCGAGAGGCGGTCCCACGGCGCAGCCACGTCTCGCCTGCCGAGGTTCAACTCCGACCGGTCACCGGTGCGGGTAGTGTGCAGCCATACGAGCAGCTTGGACAGCATGCGAGCCTCGTGCTCCGTCGGCGACTCGCTGGCCCGCAACCTGAGCAGCCGGTTCAGGCATGCGTAGTTCGACCGACCTTTGAGCTGGGTGGCCCGCAGGTCGTCCGGGTCTGCGCCATCGATGTCGGCGGCCTTCAGCGCCGCGACCAGGGCGGGCACGTCTTTGCTCAGGAGCTGCTCTTGCAGGTTGATGGTGTTGGTGGAGACCACGACCCTGGCGTCGTTCTTTAGCGCGAACAGCACCGCGGGAAGCAGGTACGCGAGCGACTTGCCCACGCCTGTGCCCGCTTCGACTATCAACCGTCCATTGCCCCCGGCAGCGGCCGTGTTCACCGCCTCGGCGACCGCGCGGGCCATTGCCACTTGCTCGGGGCGATGTTCGAAGCCGGGCAGGGCCTCGGCCAGGGCGCCGTCCTCTCCCAGCATTGCGGCGACCTGCTCCACGTCGATAGGCTGCGGCTCGCGTTTGGGCCTGAGAGCAGGTGGTCTTTGGATGCGAGCCTTGATGGACGCAAGATCGAACCCGATGGTTGGAGCTTCGCCACTCGCCCGTCCGGCGGCTAGTTCGGACAGGCGCTGCTCCGCCAGGCCGGTGACGACGTAAGAGAGCCTCGCGTTGGACCGGCGCGCTGCCCGCTCGATCTCTGTCAGCACGTCCAACTCCAGGTCGGCTGCTTCTTTTACCAACGCGACGAACAGTTGGCCGGTGACGATGGCGTCTTCCAGCGCCCTGTGCGGCCGGTCGTGGCTGACGCCTAACTCGGCGGCGATTTTTGCGAGAGCGTAGGCCGAAGCGCCGGGCCGGAGTACGTAGGCCAGGTCCCAGGTGTCGGAGGTGGGGTTGGCCAGACGGAGCCCCCCGGCGGCCAAAAAGCCGAGGTCGAACCCGACGTTGTGGCCGACTACGGGAGCGCCTCCGATGAAGGCGGAGAGCTCGGGGATGACTTCGGAGAACAGGGGGGCTGAGTCCACGTCGGCCTGGGTAATGCCCGTGTAGCCGACGATGAAGTCGCTCAGTTTGCGCTCCGGGTTGACGAAGGTCTCGAAGGTGTCGAGTTGCTCGTCCCCCCGGAACCGAACGGCACCGACCTCTGTGATCGCCTCTGATTTGGGCGAAAGGCCGGTCGTTTCAAGGTCGAGGGCGATCCACTCTTCTTCCAGGACCGGCGTTCGTGTCGGCAGTAGCTGTCTTATGGTCCTGTCACCCTCGTACTCCGCCTGACCTTCCAGGGCCAGGCTCCGTCAATTAGTTGAAAGCGCGCCGCGCCGGTCTCGCTCGCCCAGTTTAGCTGGCGAAATGCGGCAGTGCCCAGCCGAAGATACCGGCGAACGACAGCCCCATGACTGCCACAGCAATAGCCGACCTGCGCAAGAGGTAGATGAGGGGGGCAGTGATGATAATGGAGAAGCCCACCAGCGCTGCGGTGAAAGCGAGGTTAGGGCTGCCCAGACCATCTCCCGGGGCACCTCGTTCGATGGCCACAAGAATGAGACCGGTGGCCGCTCCTATGGCGGCCCATGCCGGGTAGAACGCCAGGACGATCATGACGAACCTTGTTGAATTGCCGCCCCTGTTCGCGAGCAGTTGGATGGTCGGCGATTTGGGGTTCACGTATGGCAGCAGGATGATGGCGCCTACGCCCACGAATATGGAGGCCATGAGCATGCCGAGAAACGCCCCGGCGAAGACGGCGTCATTCATGCGGCGGTCCCGTTGAGTTTCCGTTGCAACGGGGTGTGTGACGTGATCAAGACGGCCACTGCACCGGGGTTGTGGGCGAGACGAGGTGGGAGCGCCAGCCGTACCGGTGCTTTAGCAGTAGCTCCAGCGTTGTGCCCACTTCTCTTCGGTCCACTAGCGTGAACATGGATGGGCCTGCCCCGCACAGGTGAATCTCCGTCGCACCCATTGCGGCCAGGGCTTCCTTGTACTCCGATAGTGCCGGGTATGCCTCGTCGGAGACGTCGTCGAAACGGTTGTACAGGAACTGCGGAGGCACGTCGCCCTCGCCTCGAATTCGGGCTTCAAGTTTGCGCGTGAGTGCGCCCCGGGTGGGTACGCCAGGGCCAAGGAGGCCGAATAGCGTCGCCGTCTTGGCATCGACGTGGATGTCGGGGGAAAGAACGAGGGCGTGCTTGATGTCTGCGGCCGGGAGGGGTCGGACGATCTCTCCGCGGCCCTGCACCATTGCCGTGCCTCCGTAAAGGAAAAACGGCACGTCCGAGCCTAGCTCGACCGCAATTGGAGTCAAATCTTCGGCCGACATGCCCAGGTTCCACAGGCGGTTCAGGCCGATCAGCACGGCGGCCGCGTCGCTGGAGCCGCCGCCCAGTCCCGCCGCCTCCGGTATGTTCTTGGCTAGGGTTATGTTGACACCTGCGCTTGTGCCCGTCTGGTTACGCAGCCTCTCGGCGGCCACGAGTGCAAGGTTGTCGGGGCCGGACAGGCCCGGCACGTCGCACTCCAGCGCCACGCCGTCGCCTTGCGATAGCGTGACTTCGTCGGCGAGATCGACCGCGACCATGATCGACGCCAGGTCGTGGTAGCCATCGGCCCGCTTGCCCAGCACTTCTAGTGTCAGGTTGATTTTGGCGGGTGCCAGTACTCGTACGTCGCTCATTGCCCTGCGCCCTGCCCACTCCCAGGGTTAGGCCACGCTCGGTACAGGGCCGCCCACTCTTCCAGAGATAGCGTCTGGGCACGGCGTTTGCCGTCGATGCCGGACGCTTGCAGCATCGCCTGTACCGCCGCCGGTACGTTCACTATTGCCTCTAGTTGCTGTTTTGGGGCGAGCCCTCGGCTGAGGCTGTTGTGCAATTGCTTGCGCCGGGCCGAGAACCCGGCTCGCACCAGTTTAAGGAACCGTTCCTCCGAGTCCAGCTCCAGTGGGGGTCGGACGTGGGGGGTGAGGGCGACCACGGTGGAGGTGACCTTCGGCTCGGGCTGGAACGCGGTCGGGTGGACCTGGAAACGGAGGTCAACTGAGGCCCGCAGCTGCACTTCTACCGATAGGTAGGTCATATTCCCTGGCGTGGCCGCCATTGATTCTGCTACTTCGCGCTGGAGCATGACCACCATTAACTCTGGTCGGTGAGCGGCGGTGAGGAACCGGCGGATAATTGGCGAGGCGACGTTGTAGGGCAAGTTGCCGACCATTTTGTAGGGCACGTCCGGCTTGACCAGGGCCGAGAGATCGATTTCCAGGGCGTCGTCGTGGACTATGGTCACAGTTGAGTCGCGATAAAACTGGCGGGCCAGTTCCGGCGCGAGGATGTCGTCCATTTCGATGGCCGTCAGGCGGGCGGAACGCTTCGCCAGCGCGCCTGTGAGAGCCCCACGGCCCGGCCCGACTTCTATGACATAGTCCGACCGCGCAACGTTGAGGGCGTCGACAACTTTCAGGGCGACCGATACGTCGACCAAGAAATTCTGGCCGAGAGATCGCTTGGGTCTGGTGTTCAACTTTTTACGGGTCGTTGACCCCATGGCCACAGAGTATCGCGCATCATGAAAAGACTTGTGAGGTGGCCGTGCACCCCTGTTTCGATCTCCTCCTGAGACATGACCGTCGGGGCCGGCTCGAGCCAGGTGGACCCACGGCACCCGAAAGATTCTGCTTACCGCTGCTTCCTTCCGGATCTGACGGGGTTCACAGGCTTTCGCCGCGCAGGACCCGGCTTTCAACACCGACGTCCGGGGACAGTGGACTCGGAAGGGAAACCTCCGAGGGGAATTCAGCCTCGCTAAAGCGGATTGCGAGTGCAGGGCACCGCTAGCTCCCCGCCTAGCACGGCCACTTTCATGGTATCAGGGGCGCGCCCGCGACGCAGGAGGGACAGGGGCTCGCGACGCGGCCGGGGGCAAAGCAGTTGGCCAGAAGCGGTTGGGCCGGAGAGGGAGCTTGCTAGCGCTCGACCTTGAGGATGGACAGGAACGCCTCTTGTGGGATCTCGACGCTGCCGACGCGCTTCATGCGCTTTTTGCCCTTGGCCTGTTTCTCTAGGAGTTTGCGTTTGCGTGACACGTCGCCGCCGTAGCACTTGGCCAGCACGTTTTTGCGCAGTGCCTTAACTGTTTCACGGGAGAGGATTTTGTTGCCTATGGCGGCCTGGATGGGAACTTCGAATAGTTGCCTGGGAATAAGCTCTTTCAGGCGGGCGACCAGGTCGCGGCCCTGCTGGTAGGCGGTGTCGCGGTGGGCGATGATCGATAGTGCGTCTACCGGGTTACCGCTGACGAGGATGTCTACCTTGGCCAGCTTGCCGACTCGGTACTCGGCGAGAGAGTAGTCCATAGACGCGTAGCCCTGGGTGCGGGACTTGAGCTGGTCGGCGAAGTCGATCAGCACTTCAGACAGGGGCACGGCGTATTCGAGCATCACCCGCTGGCCCTGCGCTATTGCGAGGCCAACGGCGCTGGTGTCGGCGCTGGCGTCGCCACTCTGGATGTACTCCATCCGCTTCATTTCGCCCCGCCTGCCGGTGACGAGGTCCATTACCGGCCCTATGTAGCTGTCGGGCACCAGTATGGTCAGGTTCAGCCAGGGCTCGTGCACCTCGGCGATGTTCTGCGGGGCAGGCATGTCGGCGGGGTTCTCGACCTCCACTACGGTTTCGTCGGTCAAGATGACTTTGTAGGCAACGCTAGGGGCCGTGGCCAGCAGTGAGAGTTCGTATTCGCGTTCGAGGCGTTCCTGCACGATGTCCATGTGCAGCAGGCCCAAGAACCCGCACCGGTAGCCGGGGCCCAACGCGACGGAGTGTTCCGGCTCGTAGACCAGCGCGGCGTCGTTGAGCACGAGTCGCTCCAGGGCTTCACGCAGGTCGGAGTATGACTCGCCGTCGGACGGGTAGAGCCCGGCGAAGACCATCGGCTTCATGGGTTCGTAGGTGTCCCATGGCTCTAAAGCTCCGTGATTGACGAGAGTGATGGTGTCGCCGACCGGCGCGTCGCCGACTTTTTTGAACCCGGTGGCGACGTAGCCCACTTCGCCCACGTGCAGGCCTTTTACGGGCGTTTCTTTGGGGGCGAAAACGCCTATCTCTAGAGAGTCACCAACGGTCCCTTTGCCCATGACGCGGATTTTCGCACCCGAGGGGACTGACCCCTCGAACACTCGCACATAGGCCATGACGCCCTTGTACGAGTCGTATTTGGAATCGAATATGAGTGCCTTCAAGGGCGCTTCCGCGTCGCCTGAAGGGGGCGGTACGCGCTCGACGATGGCGTCGAGAAGCTCTGGCACCCCAACGCCGGTCTTGCCGGATGCGTAGATGACTTCGCTTTCGTCGAAACCGAAGGTCTGGCACACCTCGCGTGCGACCCGGAGTGGCTCGGCGGCGATCATGTCGGTTTTGTTGATGACCGGGATGATGGTCAGGTCTTTTTCTAGAGCCAGATAGACGTTGGCGAGGGTTTGAGCCTGGATGCCCTGGGTTGCATCGACGACGAGCAGCGCGCCTTCACAGGCGGCGAGGGCGCGGGACACTTCGTAGGTGAAGTCGACGTGGCCCGGCGTGTCGATGAGGTTTAGCTGGTAGGTTTCGCCATTGTCCGGACTGTAATTGAGTCGCACCGCCTGGGCCTTAATGGTGATGCCGCGCTCTCGCTCCAGGTCCATGGAGTCGAGGTGTTGCTCTTGCAAATCGCGCGGGTCGACGGTGCCGGTGTCGGCCAATAGGCGATCCGCCAGCGTCGACTTGCCGTGGTCGATGTGGGCGATGATGCAGAAGTTGCGGATGCGGGACGCTTCCATGACGTTTAAGTATAGCAGGACGATGGGCAGCCTAATGCGCCGTCCGGCCCTTGCCCATGCGGCTAAAGCGTATCTTCTGGCGGGCACACCATGTGGTAGCATGCGGCCCTCTGGCGGCCTTCATACCCCTGTATTCGGAGGGGGTTGGAGCCTAAAAACTGCGTATGAGTTGGAGGAAGATTATGGCTGCAGTAAGACGAGCAGAAGCGGTTTGGCAGGGCGACCTGATGTCTGGTAGCGGCGTGGTGAGCGCGACGAGCAGTGGGGCCTTCTCCGACTTGGGAGTGAGCTGGGCGGCGCGGACCGAGCAGCCCGGTGGCAAGACGAGCCCCGAAGAGTTGGTGGCGGCCGCTCACGCGAGTTGCTTTTGCATGGCCCTGTCGGCGGGGCTAGGCAAGGCCGGAACGCCCCCGGAGCGACTGGAAGTGAGCGCCGAGGTCACCTTCGCCCCCAAAGATGGCGGCGGCTTCTACGTAAAGTCGAGCGCGCTTACGGTGAAGGGAACTGTGCCAGGTATCGACCAGGCCGCTTTTACCGAGGCCGCAGAGGGCGCGAAAGACGGATGCCCCATTTCCGGCGCGATGGCGGGCAACGTGGAGCTGAGCGTGAGCGCGACGCTGGCGTAGGCGGCACGGGGCGTGCGGCGGGGAGTCTGGCTGGTGGGGAAGGCGGGACTCGAACCCGCACGCTCTTTCGAGCACATGATCCTAAATCCGAATCTTACCGTACGGTGGCGTTCGAGCAGGTACGTAATGCAGTTAACAGGGCTGCATTCTGTACGTGAAAGTTCGCCGGGATGCCACTGCGTTGCTGTCGGATTTGCTGTCGGACTAAATAGGCCTGAACACTCACGAAGTGAGCAGCCCGTATAAGAGATGGTGGTCTCCCAAGCGGGCGTTCGTAGGTCCGTTCCCGGTCATTCCATCCCATGCTTCGCGGGCCCGAGCACGGCCCAATCACTTTTGGTCGTAGGAGAGTCGACGGTGCTATCGTCGGTGATGGAGATTGCCAGCTTAGACATCGTGTCCGGTAACTGATCTAACCGTCGATCCCCCAGTAACTCCAAACACAGTTAGTAGTCTCCTGTTTTGTCTCTTCATTGGTCTTGGCCGGACGGTAAGGCCCTCCCTTGCGGCTTGGTGGCGCACCACTATTTGAAGAGGTACGTGTACACGTACCCCACTGTCTCGGGCTTACGACGTTCGATTATGTCCGCTCGGCCGCATCGGCTGGCGTCTGAGCCCATGCCTTAACCCCTCCTCCCCCGTCTCCGCAACACCCCTCAGCTGATGGTGGAGACGAGGGAGAGTCGAACTACACCTGTGACACAAGACGGTCTTGTATGTCACGGGGTAAGAAGAGGTAGAACGACCCTCTCATGCTCCTGGCAAGGGTTTCGGGACTGGACCATGGCAAAAGAACCTCTGCTTCTCCACTTGGAGCACACCGTTAGGGCCCTTATACTTCCCAAACAGAAGGTAGTCGGGGTGCCGGGATTCGAACCCGGGACCTCCGCTCCCCGAAAATGGCGCGCTACGAAGCTTCGCAGCAACTGAGGGCTAACGGGCGCGGTCGCAGGTCGCGTTACCCTGAGGCAACCGTCGGGCCATATGTCGCCTGACTCAGTGCCGATCAGTAGGAAGGAACCAACCATGGCTTCGGAAAGAACCGGCAAGATCCAGACCGTGCTCGGGTTGATCGAACCCGATCAGCTTGGGATAACAAGCACGCATGAGCATTTCTTGATCGATCTGCTCAGCTATTACTCCCAACCCGAGGAGGCGAGTGAACGATGGTACGCCGATGTACCGGTCACCATGGACATAATTGGCGGTTTATTCGGGCGGTTTACCTCCAATAAGGACAACCTGCGACTCCTAGACGAGGAAGCAGCGACCCGGGAGATACTCAAGTACCGCTACGCTGGGGGAAACTCCATCGTTGATGCCACATCCATGGGCAGCGGTCGAGACCCGCTGGCCCTAACCCGCATGTCCAGGCGTACGGGCCTGAACGTGGTCATGGGAGCATCACACTATGTCCCTGCCGTCTACCCGGATGACATCGACTCCCGGACCGAGCAGGACATCACCGACTACATCATCAGAGACATAACGGTCGGCGTCGGTGAAACGGGGGTGAAATCGGGCATCATCGGCGAGATTGGCAATTATTGGCCGACCAACGAAAACACCCGCAAGATACTGCGTGCATCGGCACACGCGGCAACAGAGACCGGAGCGCCTATCCTGATCCACCCTGGTTTCCATCCAGATTCCCCGATGCACATCATGAACGACCTGATCGAGGCTGGCGTCGATCCCACCCGCGTAATCATGGGCCATCTCGAATTGATCAGTGACCTGGCTCCCATCCGGGAAGTCGTCGAGACCGGAGCAAATCTCGAGTACGACCGGTTCGGCTGGGAAGACACGATGTTCCAAGGCGGGGCGTTTGAGGACGTTGGCGTCCAGTCCGACACCGGGCGTCTGAGCATATTGGAACAGTTCATGGAGTGGGGTTATGAAGACCGCCTTGTGATCGCCCACGACGTCTGCCTGAAAACAGACTGGACCAGCCACGGAGGAAAGGGGTCTGCGCACATACTGGAAAACATCGTCCCTCGTATGAGACAGCGCGGCTTCTCGGAAGCCAACATCAACACGATCCTCGTCGAGAACCCGGAGAGGATTTTGACTTTCCAATAGGCTTGCAGCTACCTGGAAAACCGAAGGCCTCCGCCACAATGGCGGAGGCCTTTCGTGTTTCTGGTGGAGACGGGGGAGGTTCGAACTCCCCGTCCAACAAGTGTTTCCGAACCCGGTTGCTGTCAAAGTTGCTGTCAAAAAGGTAACAACCCCTCAGCGCATGGGCGATGCTCGCGTTGTCGACCAGTCTACTGTGAAGTGGGGAAGGCGGGACTCGAACCCGCACGCTCTTTCGAGCACATGATCCTAAATCATGCTCGTCTACCGATTCCGACACTTCCCCAAGCGAGATCGATCAGTTGATTATAGCTCTGACAGGTTCCGACGACGGGACGGCTTAGGGTAACCTAGGCCCGTGTTTACAGGCGTGCACGGGCTCGGTCCGCTTTGACAGCTGCCCTCGTTCTCGGCGTCCTTCAGGGCGTGTTCGAGTGGCTGCCGGTGTCTTCCGAAGGCGTCGTGTCGGCCAGTTACTCGTTCTTCTTCGATAAGTCGTTCGACGAGGCCGTCCAGTTCGCTCTCTGGCTGCACATAGGCACCGTGCCCTCGGTGCTGGTGGTGTTTCGACGGGACTGTGTGGGCATCGTCAAAGAGGTGGCCGGGCTGCGCGTCGGACCGGGCGGGGGGCCGTCACCGTTCCTCACTTTTCTGATTGTCGCTACGCTCGTTAGCGCGCCCATTGGCCTGGGGTTGCTCATTGGCCTGGAGGAACTGTCCACGCGTGTGGGGGCGTCTGCGATGGCCGTGGTTGGAGCGCTAATGCTGGTGACCGGCTATACCCAACTGCGTAGCAACGGTACTGGCGAGCGGGGCCGGGGCGATCTGAGCGTCCTGGACGGCGTGTTCGCCGGTATAGGGCAGGGTCTGGCGGTGTTGCCGGGGCTGAGCCGCTCTGGCACGACTGTGGCGGTGCTGCTGGCCCGGCGCATTGACCGGCGCGAGGCGTTGGGCTTGAGTTTTCTTATGAGCGTCCCGGCGTCTCTGGGGGCGTCTCTGTGGGCCGGGCTGAGTGATGGTTTCGCCTGGTCTGCCGAGGCGCTGATCTCCGCAGCAATCGCCTTCGTGGTCGGGCTGGTCGCCATTAGGGCGTTCATGGTGGTGGCCGACCGGGTCAACCTTGGTGGGTTCATCATTTTCTTCGGCTTGGTCGTTTTCGTCGGCGGGCTCTGGCAGGCGATATAATCGAGCCGATATGGCTGATCAACCCGAAAATAAGACCGGCGGCCGCCTGGTCTGCACGGACTGCGCCGCCGAGTTCGTGGTTACCAGGGGCGGTGACGGCGCGCTCACGTGCTGCGACAAGCCCCTGCAGGCGAGGAAGTAGACGTGGCGACTCAACTAGGTAAGCGCTATCGCTCCCTCGACACCGGTACGACTTTGCTGTGCACCAAGGCTGGCACTGGCGTGGTGAAGTGCAACGGCCAGGAGATGGTGGTTCAGCAGCCTAAACGGCTGCCAAGCTCGGACTAGGGCGACCAGGGGTTCTGGGCCTCGGGTTAAACGGGCACCAACACCGGCTCGGTCTGCATGACGGTCGTTACTTCGGGGCCGTCGTCTGACAAGAACACATCTATTTCCGACCGGACGCCAAACTCGGGCAGGTAGATTCCTGGCTCTACCGAGAAGCAAATGCCGGGAATGATCTGCCTAGTGTCCCTCGTTTCGTAGTTGTCGAGGTTGACGGCGTTGGAGTGAATCTCTCGGCCGATGCTGTGACCCAGCCGGTGTTTGAAGTATTCCCCGTAGCCCGCTTTTGTGATGTAGTCGCGGGCGACGGCGTCCATTTCCCAGCCCATCAGAACGCGGCCCCGCGAGTGGGCGGTGCGCAGGTGCTGGACTGCGGCGTCACGGGCACCGATGACTGTGTCGAACACCTTTCGGTGTTTTGCTGGCACCTCGGAGCCCACACACCCGGTCCAGGTGATATCGGCGGCCATGGTGCCTTCGCCCTCTAAGTGAGACCACAGGTCTATGAGTACCCAGTCGCCAGGGTTTATTGCCGCAGAACCGGTGGATAGGGGTTCATAGTGCGGGTCGGCCGAGTTGGCGTTGGCGGCCACGACGGGCCCGTCCAAAATGGCCAGCCCTTCTTCGGAGAATCGGTTTCGGATGAACTGCGCCACTTCATGTTCTCGAATGCCGCCCGACAACTGGTCGCCTATGAATGCGTATGCTTCCAGCACTATTTTCGACAGCCGGTCGGCGGCGGTTTTGTGCGAGGCGAGTTGGTCCGGGCCCCAGCGCTGGGTTGCGTACTGGAACAGGTCGGCCGACGACACTACTTCGACGCCCGCCTCGCGTACCAACTCGACGGTGCCCGCATCGACGCGAGCGGCCCTGGGTAGCTCGGCCCTGGGCGAGTACTCCATTGCTACGCTGCCCGCCCCGGCAACCACATCGTGAACGAGTTCGATCATCTCGTCTCGGCGTGACCAGGCTCGCTTTTCGACGGCCACGTCGTTGAACCGGCTCAGGTCTACTGTGCTGGGCATAAGCACAGGCTCGCCCTGGGCCGGTACCCAGAGCCAGCAGGGGCGGGTGAGGAACGCGACCGGCCCCAGGGCGTCCCACATGACGGGGTTGGAGTACCTGTAGTCGTACAGTAACCAGCCGCCGATACCGCGTTCTGCCATGAACGAGCGTGCCTGTTTTGCTATGTCTGCGAACTGTGCCATTTAAAGCATGGAGCGGACGAAGCCGCCGTCTACGGGGATGGTCGTTCCGGTGATGTAGCTGGCGGCGTCTGAGGCGAGGAAAGCTACCAGTGCAGCCATCTCCTCGGGCCTGCCGATGCGGCCCATGGGGATTGAGTCGGTGAGTCCGGCCAGGGCCTGCTCTTCGGTGATCTCGTCCCCAGAAGCGCGGCCGCGTACGATCTCCATCATGCGTTCGGTCATGAGGAACCCTGGTGCAATGTTGTTGACGAGTATGCCCTCGGGTGCCAGTTCGTCAGACAGCGCCTTGGCGTACCCAACTGCGCCCAGCCGAGTAGCACCGGAGAGCATTAACGACGGAAACGGCTGTTTGACGGTGCTGGCCAGGATGTTGATGATTCGTCCTCCCCCGGCCCGTCGCATGTGCGGCACCGCGGCCCGACTCATGCGAGCGAAGAACATGAGCGAGAGTTGCACCGCCCGGTCCCACTGCGCCTCGGTCGCCTCCATTGGCGTTGCCACGGGGGGGCCGCCCGAGTTGCTGACGAGGATGTCCAGGCGACCGAAGTGATCGACCCCAAAGGACATGAGCCTTTGTATGTCTTCGGGCCTGGACAGGTCGGCCGCCATCGGCAATACATCCACGCCGGTCGCCTTGGCGATTTCGCTGGCCGCCGACTTTATGCGGGTTTCGTCACGGCTGCATACGACGAGGCTAGCGCCCTCTGACGCTAGCGCATGTGCGCACGCTCGCCCCAGGCCCATGCTGGCCCCCCCAATCACAGCCACCTTGCCGCTCAAGCCAAGCTCCATTCTCGTCCTCCCACCATGTTGGCCCGCATCATATCGACACCGACGGGCCTGCTACAATTTTGTGCCGTGCAAGGATAGGTGCTCTTAATTGTCAGGGGACACCCCCGAACCCCCGGGCGAACCCCCGGGGTTCACCCCGAGGTGGACAAGGACGAACAGGGAGTGCGTTGGGTAAATCTGCCAGAAATAAGTTGATGAGCGCAGCAGAGGCCGTCGAACGGTTCGTGTCGGACGGTGCGGTGCTGGGCATGGGCGGCCAGAGCATCGGCCGCTGCCCGATGGCACTTGCGTTTGAAGTGGCGCGACAGGGCAAAAAGGGGCTGAGTGTAGTTGGCTGCAACCTGGCGATGTCCATGGACGTGCTGGTCGGGTCGGGCCTGGTGAGTCGCACCGAGTGCGGCACCGGTAACCTGGAGCGCTACGGGACGGCGTTTCGCTGGCGGGCCGCTGCAGAGGCTGGCGAACTGGCCGTGGCCGACTATAGCCACCTGGGCATGGCCTCCCGCTTTCTTGCCGCCTCGCTCGGGCTCCCCTTCATGCCCATAAAGAGCCTGCTGGGGTCGGATATTCTCTCGACCAAACGAGGCGAGGGTCCGGACCCCGAGTACGTGCTCATGAGCAATCCGTTTTCAAGTGAGGGTGAGCCAGTCGCGCTGCTACCGGCGCTCAGCCCGGACGTGTCGACAGTTCATGCTCAGAAGGCCGACGCGGCCGGTAACTTCTCCATAGAGGGCTTTTCCACTCACGAGCCGGAGATGGTCAAGGCGTCGAAGGCCGTGGTCGTCAGCTGTGAAGAGATAGTTGACCCGGAGTATTTCCGGGAGAACCCCGGCGAGACGACGGTGCCGTTCCTGTTCGTGGACGCGGTCGTTCATCAGCCGTTCGGTGGTTACCCCACGTCTGTGTACGGGCGCTACGAGCATGACCGCGAGCACATTGTGGAGTACCAGCGGGTGGCGCGGGCGGGCGGCGATGAGTACGCAGACTATTTGCGCCGGGCGATAGTGGAGCCGGGCGACTTTGACGGCTTTCTTGACTGGGCCCTGACTGATGAGAAAAAAGCCGCGCTGCGAGACGAGATGGAGCGCCTGATTTGAGTGGCTATAACCCCGACGAATTGATGGTCGTCGAGGCGGCCCGGCACATTAATGACGGCGACGTGGTGCTGGTGGGCACCGGTCTGCCCATGGTGGCGGGGCTGCTTGCCCAGCGCACTCACGCCCCGAACATGTGCTATGTAGTCGAGACGGGACCAGTGGCACCAAGGGTGTTGCCGACGCCGATTTCCGTGTCCGACCCGCGCGTCATGCACGGGGCGGTCAGCCACGGCTCGCTGCTTTCGTCGCTTGGCGGTGTTTTGCAACGGGGACTGGCCGACGTGTCATTCCTCGGGGGTGCGCAGATAGACCGTTACGCCAATTTGAACTCTACGGTCATTGGTAATCCTGAAAGACCGAAGGTTAGGCTTCCCGGCAGCGGCGGCGCCAATGACCTGGCGTCCCACTCGCCGCGCATTCTCATCATCACACGGCACGAGCGCCGCCGCTTTCCCGAGCGCTGCGACTACATAACCAGCCCCGGTTACCTGGATGGCCCCGATGCCCGAAAGCTTGCCGGGCTGTCGGTGCCGTACCCGGAGATATCGGTCATCACCGATTTGTGCGTAATGGAGATTGACCGGGCAACCGGAACGCTCGGTGTGGCCCGACTTGCGCCGGGTGTCACCTTTGATACGGTGCAACAAAACACCGGCTTCGACCTACACCGGCCCGCCGACGTACCGGAGATTTCCCCGCCGTCTGGCGATATAGTCGAACTCCTGCGCCGGGAAGTTGATCCCGGCGGCGTCTACCTCAATGGGTAGCGAGCCCAAACGACCCCAAAGCCCTGGGAGAGATACGTTGCCTGATGCGAGAAAGCTGATTGAAGAATTGACCAATGCCTACGGACCCACCGGGTTCGAGGGGCCGGTGCGGGACATACTGCGCCGTGAGCTAGCGCCCGTTGCCGACACTGTCGAGACGGACGGCATCGGATCGCTTGTGGCAACTCAGAAAGGTAAGTCCGAAAGGCCGCGGGTGATGCTCGCGGCTCATATGGACGAGTTGGGGTTGATGGTCAAGTACATCGACGACGACGGCTATGTGAAAATCCTGCCGCTTGGCGGGTGGCTGGACCAGTCCATCATCAACCAGCGCTGGACGGTGTTGACCCGAAATGGCCCTGTACCCGGAGTTACCGGCATAAAGTCGATCCACGTTATGGATGCCGACGAGCGAAAGAAGGTGCGCAAGCCCACCGAGATGTTCGTGGATGTGGGTGCGACGAGCAAGCAGGACGCCGAGACCCGCCTGGGGATTCGGCCGGGCGACCCGGTGGCGGCCGAAAGCCGCTTCGTGGAGATGGCCGGGGGTAAGCGCTATATGGCAAAGGCCCTGGACGACCGCATAGGCTGCGCCGCCATGGTTGGCGTGATGAAGGCCCTGAAGGCCTATCCCGGCCCCAACACTGTGTTTGGGGTCGGTACTGTGCAGGAAGAGGTTGGTTTGAGGGGTGCGCAGACGTCTAGTTATCAGGTCAACCCCGATATCGGCATCAGCCTGGAGGTTGGCGTCGCGGGGGATCACCCCGGTATCACCAAAGATGAGGCGCAGGAACGACTGGGTTTGGGGCCGGGCATTTTCCTGCACGACTCTTCGATGTTGCCGAACCTGAAGCTGCGCGACCTGTTTGTAGAGACCGCGGAGGCCGAGGGCATTCCGTTCCAGTTCAATGTGCTCGCGGACTATGGAGAGGATGGCGCCGAGATACAAAAAAGCCGCTCGGGTGCGCCCTCGATTAACGTCACCGTGCCGACCCGGTACCTGCACAGCCACACGGGGATGATTGAGCGGTCCGACTTCGACGGCCTGGTGGCGCTGGTCGCTGCGGTGGTGCGCCGACTGGACGCAAAGACCGTCGAGTCGGTGCGGAGCTTCGATTGACCGAGACCGCAGCCACCAGCGGCGGAGTGCAGTACATGGTCGCCGCCCTGCAAGAGCATGGCCACCGTGCCACGGGGCCACGCCTCGACGTCATAGACCTGATCGAAGCCAAGAACGGGGCGTTTTCGGCTGAGTCGCTAAGCGAGGCGCTACCAGAAGTAGGCAGGGCAACGGTCTACCGCACCCTGAAGTTGCTGCTCGAAGCCGGGGTGGTGTGCAAGCTGCAGATGCCCGCCGGTGGCCCCAGGTACAGCCTGGCCAGGGTGGAGCACCACCACCACACCGTCTGCCTGAGCTGCGGCCGGGTGCAGGAGTTCGGGGACGCCACCATTGAACGGCTGATGAGGGCTATTGGCTCCGAGGTGGCGGGCGACATAGTCGGCCATCGCATCGAGATAGAACTCCTGTGCGACCGGTGCAAGGGAGGCGAGGCCTAGCAGAGCCTACGGTGCCGACGACGGCTAGTTGTAAGCAGCGGCGACCGAGTCGTAACCCGCCCGGTAGTCCTCTGGGGAGTTGAGGTCCAGCCGCACGTTTGGCTCTTCGATTGGCACCCGGTGTACTTCTGATCGGTGGCGCTCAATCACTTCTCGTATGCCCTGGTTCTGTTCGCCGATCTGTTTCAGTTCCCCGACCAGGCGAGCGGCGAAGACTATGGGGTGACCGCCCCTGCCGTCGTGAATGGGAGAGGTGACGGCCGCGCCGCTCTCGCGGTGGGCCTTGATTACCCGGCTGATGATTGATGCCGGTCTGGGCTGGTCCACGGCGAGCAGGACGACCAGCTCGGTGGACGCATCCACTGCGCCCAGGCCAGCCTTGATTGAGGTTGTCTTACCCGCAGCATAGTTGGGGTTGATGACGTAGCGCACCCGCTCGCCTGTGACGAATGGGATGACCTGTTCGGCACTGTGGCCCAGTACAACGATGACGTCATCGACACCAGCGGCTTTTAGCTGGGCGACCTGGTATTCGACAAGCGAAACGTCGGAGCCGGACTCGGTTGGCCAGGGCAGCAGGGGTTTGGGCCGACCCATGCGTTCGGACTTACCGGCCGCCGTGAGAATGGCAGAGACGGTCAAGTCAGGGCCGCCAGCAAACGGGAAATTTCAGTCTGAGGGAGAGACGGCGACTTCGGGCATCCGTTCGGATGCCCCGGCGGACGAGAGGTATTTGGCGTGGGCCTTGTCCACAAGCCCGTCCGCGAGCTTCATGACGGCTCCGGTGCCGCCCAGGCGGAACATGAGCATTTCGGCCATGATGCTGATGGCTATTTCGTCGGGTGTGCGGGCGTGTATGTCCAGGCCTATGGGCGCACGCAGTTCGCGCAGTCGCTCCAGCGAGACGCCCATTCTCAGCAGGTCTTCGTAAATGAGGATGGTCTTGCGCTTTGACCCCAGCAGGCCCACGTAGCGCGCCGGGGTTGCCGCGGCGGCGGCGAGGGCGACGTTATCGTACCGGTGCCCGCGCGTGGCGATGATGATGAACGTGTTGCGGTTGGTGGGCAGGGCGGGAATGGCATCTTCCGGCCTGGCCACTATGGTTTCGACCGCACCGGGGAAGCGTTCGGGGTTGGCGAACTCGGCCCTGTCGTCGGTTATGTAGACCTGGAACCCGAGCTTTTCGGCCAGCGGGGAGATGGCGTTGGAGACGTGTCCGCCGCCCGCCAAAATGAGCTTGGGCGGGGTGGTGTAGGCCTCGATGAAGTACTCGGTGCCGTCGGATGCTACGACGTACTCGTTGCGTCCATGAGCCATCAGTTCCATTGCGCACCCGACGGCGTCGCTGTCGAGCGCATCGGTTCCGAGCGTGCCGTTTGTGGTGCCATTCTCGCGGATGAATAGCTTTCGGCCCGTCCCGGTCCCGGCCAGTAGCGGTCCGTCGTGCTCGCCGGGGAGTTTTATAAGCGACGCCAGCGCCACGGAGCCCTGGCCCTCGTAGGCGGCGTCGATTTCTTCGGCGTAGGAAAGCAGTTCTTCGGGGCGGTAGATGGGATCAATGAGGAAGTACATCGTCCCGCCGCATATCAGGCCGTCTTCTGCGGCCAGGTCTTCGTTTAGCTCATATTCGCGGTATTGGGCGGAACCACCCCGGGAAAGAAGTTCCTTGGCGGCGAACCAGATGTCGCCCTCGACGCAGCCCCCGCCGAGTGTGCCCACGCCGGTGCCGTCTTCGCGGACAAGCAGCTTCGCGCCGGGCTTCTGCGGCGTCGAACCTTTGGTGCGAACAACGGTTGCTACCACAGCCTTGTGGCCGCCGGACAACTGCGCCCTTGCTTCCTGGAACACGTCTTTCATAGCGTTAGGTTACCAAGTTATTAGATTACGGGCAGCCCCAGATGGATTCGAGGGGATGAATTCGGGGTCATGGGCTGGAGCCCTTGCGCCATGCCTACAACTTCAGGCTGTTTTCCAGGCGGCGCTGTCCTCGACATGGACCCACAACCGCCATGCTCAGGCCGTCGCTCGTAAAAACCTTTTTGGCCACCCGGTCGATGTCTTCGGCGGTCAGGATGTCTAGTTTCGCCATGGCGTCGTCCACGTCGAGGATTTCCCGTGCGAGCAATTCTTGGGAGCCGAACCACGAGGAGACGGCGCGGGTGTCTTCCATTCTCAACATGAGGCGGCCGGAGGTTAGTTGCCGCGCCCGGTTGACCTCCTCCTCCGATATGCCTTCTCTTATCGCGGCCACTTCGGTAAGTATGGTGTCCACGGCGTCGTAGACGCGGCGCGGCTCCGTACCGGCGGAAACCTGGAAGGCGCCACAGTCCAAGAAGTGAGTAACGCCAGAGTGCACGTCGTAGGCCAGGCCCTTGCGTTCGCGCAGTTCCAAAAACAGCCTGCTGCTCATGCCTTCGCCGAGCGCCACGCTGAGCAGGCCCAGGGCGTAGCGGTCGGGGTGGAAGAGCGACAACCCGGGCAGGGCGATGGACACGTGAGCTTGCTCGGTGCGGCGGTAGTCCATGCGCACTTGTGGCTGACGTGGTGCGACGCTGAATGGGGCCCATTCGGGCTCAGGGCCAGGCTCCCAGTCACCGGTGAGGCGCTTTAGCTCCTCGACGACGCTCTGGTGGTCGACGGCCCCGGCCACACTAACCACTGTGTTGGTTGGGGAGTAGTAACGGTCGAGATGACCAACAAGAACGTCGCGACTCAGGACGGAGACCGTTTCCTTGGTGCCACCCACGTCCCTGCCGAGCGGGTGGTTGGGCCAGAGCATCTCGTCGATGAGCGAGTCGACCTTGTAGTCGGGGTGGTCGTGGATCATCGCCAGTTCGTCGATGACGACGCTGCGCTCCCGCTCGATCTCTTCGCTTGCCATGAGCGGGTTGCGTATCAGGTCGATGAGCAGGTCGAGGCTGTCGGCAAAGTAGGGCTGCGGGACCTTGCACCAGTAGGCCGTCATTTCCTGGTCGGTCTCGGCGTTGAGGATGCCCCCGACGCCCTCTATCGCACCGCTGACCATCTCAGGATCCGGTCGCCGGGTCGTGCCCTTGAACAGCAGGTGTTCCAAAAAGTGGGACGCGCCGCTATCGCTCTCCGTCTCGTGTCTGGAGCCGACACCCACGAAGACGCTTATGCTCACCGACCGGGTGTGCGGCATCTCGCCGGTGACGACGCGCAACCCGTTGTCGAGGGTTGTTATGTGGTGCAGTGGGCCGACGCCCGATGGCCTACTAGTGGATGGACTGCCAGAGGCCGGACTGTCAGTGGTTGGAGATGTTGTAGGGGTTGCCATTGGAAGAATTCTAGCATCAGGCGCATCCGCGGCCACCCGTGCATGACCGGTGCTGATTACCCTCGATTTATGGAGGCCAGCCCGGTGGTGGCCCAAATATGGTCCCGGTATATGATGAATTTATAGCCCGCCTGGGTCGGCTTTGTGTATTTAGCCGGAAGATTGGAGGCGGATTTTTTGATGGAAACTCCTACCTACGACTACGACCTTTTCGTAATTGGCTCCGGACCGGCCGGTCAACGAGCCGCAATACAGGCCGCCAAACTCGGTAAACGTGTTGCGCTTGCCGAGCGCAAGGCGGTGGTGGGCGGCGTTTGCACAAACACCGGGACCATTCCCAGCAAGTCGCTTCGTGAGGCGGCTATTTACCTTTCTGGCACGCGACTAAAGGGCATTTACGGAGCCTCGTACGCTGTAAAAGACGACATAACTATTGACGACCTGACGTTCCGGACCGACCACGTGGTCAAGAACGAAATTGAGGTCATCCGCGATCAGCTTCATCGCAACGGGGTGCGGGTTATAGGAGCCAGCGCTAGGTTTGAAGGCGTGCACGAACTGAGGCTGGACATAGTTGGGGAAGACTCGCACCGGAAGGTGACGGCCGAAAAGATTGTCATCGCCACCGGCAGCGGTTCGTCGATTGAAGGCGATTCAGACCTGGATGGCCAGATAGCGTTCGTCGCCGAGGACATCCTCCAATTGGGGCAGCTACCCAGGACGCTCGCGGTGGTTGGAGCGGGGGTGATTGGCTGTGAGTACGCGAGCATCTTCGCCGCCCTCGGGGTAAAGGTGACCATGATAGACATGCGCCACACCATGCTCCCGTTCGTGGACCGCGAGATTGTCGAGTCGCTTACCTATCATCTGCGTCAGAACCGCACCATGCTGCGGTTGGGCGAAGAGGTCACCGGTATTAACCCCTACCAGAATGGTCGAGGACCGGCGGTGAAAATTGAGCTGGCCAGCGGTAAACAGATCGCCGCCGAAAAGGTGCTCTACGCAGCGGGCCGAAGCGGCGCTACGGCGTCGCTGAACCTGGAAGCGGCGGGCGTAGTGCCGGACGAAAGAGGCAGGCTTTCGGTCAACAGCGACTACCAGACTGCGGCACCAAACATCTACGCGGTTGGCGACGTGATCGGCTTTCCCTCCCTCGCCTCTACGTCCATGGAACAGGGGAGGCACGCCGCGCTGCACGCGTTCGGGCAGGAGGCCCACCACGTGCCGGAGCTTTTCCCGTTCGCCATTTACACCATCCCGGAAATATCTATGGTCGGCCGAACTGAAGAGGAACTCACCGAGGCGGGCGTGCCCTACGAAGTCGGCAAGGCCTACTATCGCGAGATCGCCCGGGGTCAGATTATCGGAGATACTTCGGGCCTGCTGAAATTGATATTCCACCTCGAGACGATGGAGCTTCTGGGGGTGCATATTATCGGCGAGGGGGCCAGCGAACTGGTGCACATAGGACAGGCGGTCCTAGCCTTCGGGGGGACGGTGGACTATTTCTTGGACACCGTTTTCAACTATCCTACGTTGGCCGAGTGCTACAAGACGGCCGCGCTGGACTGCTTGAACCGCAAAGCAGGGTAGTCGCTTCTATCGCAGTGCTGAGCCCGACAGGGGCACTCGACGCATCCCGCTGACGGAGCAACCCGAATGCTGAAGAAGCTAGGCAGAGTAAACCGAACCAGGGTTCCCGAGGACGGCGTTCCTCCAGGCCAGTTCGTCACCGAGAAGTTCCCCGTGCTGACTTTTGGCAGCGCACCCAATGTGGACCCGAGCGAGTGGCGCATGCGCGTGTCGGGGCTGGTGCAGTCGGAACAGACTATGGACTGGGACGAGTTCACCGCCCTGGACCGTGTGACGCTTGACGCCGAGTTCCACTGCGTGACCCAGTGGAGCAGGCTGGTAAACACCTGGGAAGGCGTGCCCATTCGAGCCGTACTGGACGCGGTTAAGCCGTTGCCCGAGGCCCGGTATGTCATGGTGCACTGCTACGGTGGATACTCCACGAACATTTCCCTTGACGTGTTGGACGACGACGATGTGCTGTTCGCTTATAGACACGATGGGCAGCAGTTGCCGCGCGAGCATGGGGGGCCGCTGAGACTGGTGGTTCCCAAGCGCTACGCCTGGAAGAGCGCCAAGTGGGTTAATGGCCTGGAGTTTCTGGCTGAGGACGAAGCCGGGTTCTGGGAGGTACGGGGCTACCACATGGAAGGCGACCCCTGGAAAGAGCAGCGCTTCCGCGATGACCTCCGTTGATCCCCCGATGCGCTAATCGGGGTGCGTTAATCGGAATGCGCTAATTAAGTAAATCAAAAGAGGCCCGCTCGAAAGAGCGGGCCTCTTAGTTGCAATCCGAATTTAACCGCTATGCAGCAGCGGGCTTTTTGGATCTACTCTTAACCCGGGTCTGCAGGGTATGGGTCTCCTTGAGGTATTCCATGTGCCCACACTGGAGGCACTCGGCGTACGAGCCGTATAGATCCCTATTGGAGTGCATGTCACCCTTGCACCTGGCGCAGTTCTTCAGCTTCAACATCTCTTTTTCCTTTTATTCCTGTCTGGCATTGTGGCCAGACCACCATTCTTCACTGTGAAGAATATGTTGTTAAGTAATCTCGGTTGATATTCAGTATCTGTATTTCGAATACTGTTGGGCGTTTACCCACTGGTTTTGCTGCCCTTACGGGTCTGTCCAAACAGTTATTACGTTCGATGTCTGCTATCGGATTGAGGTTCGTGGGGTTCTTAATACCCGCGGACGAACGAGTTACTAGAGATCAAGTATATTGACATGCCGCGTGTCAACTCCCACACTCGAAAAAATGACCTGGCCGGGTTCGACCCCGGTGACCTCTTGGCCGACAGCGAATACAACGGCTGCCCGTGAGAGAGGTTAGGCCCGGGCGGTTCGCCCCCCCGACCCCCCGTGCGGCGATCGGGGGGCAGCGATTCGGAAGAAGCGCGAGGTATAGACGATTGATGCGAGGACCGACGGATTACCATACGAAGGGCGATGGTGTTTACATCATCAGCGTCGCGGCGCGCATCCTGGAGATGCACCCACAGACGCTGCGCAAGTACGAGCGCGTCGGCCTGGTCTCTCCGTTCAGGCGGGCCGGAAGGCTTCGCCGCCTCTATTCTGAGGAAGATATTGCCAGGCTCAGACTGATAAAACACCTAGTCGGCAACCTGGGCTTGAACCTGGCAGGGGTAGAACTCGTCTTGGGTTTATTCAACCGGCTGCTCAAGCTGCGTACCGCTTCTGAGTCACTGAGTGGGGAGCCACTACAGCGGACGGTCGACCAGAGCCTGGACGAAATGTTTGACATGCTAGGAGTGGGGACCCGTTAAGGGACGGAGTCCGCATTACGACGAAACTATTGGACGGAGCGCAAAAACGATGATTGAAGAGGAACGACCGGATCCAAATGGCCCAGAGAGATCCGACCCAACGGGATCTGATGTCGGCGACTCGGAAGACCCGGACACGCAAGGCGTATTAGACGAGGCGCTGCGGGAAAAAGACCAGTTTCGAGCGCTGGCCCAACGGGTGCAGGCCGACCTTGAGAACTTCAAGCGCCGCGCCGTCGAGGAAAAGGAAGACCTGCGCAAGTTTGGCCAGTCACAGGTCATACTTAGAGTGCTTGGTGTGTCGGACGACTTCCGACGTGCCATGGAGATGGTTCCCGAAGAGGCCGTTGCCCCCGGCTGGCGCGAGGGTCTTGAGCTCGTGCAGCGTGGTTTCGATCACCTGCTGGAAGCAGAGGGAGTGACCGCCATAGAGGCTCAGGGCGAGCCGTTCGAACCGTCAGAACACGAGGCGGTGCTGTTCCAGGAGACAACTGAGCTGGAGGCTGGCCGCGTTTTGTCGGTTGTGCGAAATGGGTATAAACACAATGGGCGTGTCCTGCGGGCCGCTCAGGTGACAGTGGCGAAAGCGCCTTAGCGGCGCGAATTAATAAGAAACCAAACTACGGAGCCAATTACGTATGCCAAAGATTCTCGGAATAGACCTGGGTACCACCAACTCGTGTATGGCCATCATTGAAGGTGGCGACCCGATTGTGGTGGAGAACTCGGAAGGGGCGCGAACGACCCCGTCGGTGGTGGCCGTTAACCCCAAGAGCGGTGAGCGCTATGTTGGGCTGACCGCCAAGCGGCAGGCGGTAACCAACCCGGAGAACACCGTCTACTCGGTAAAACGCTACATGGGCAGGCGTTTCAACGAAGACATAATTAAGAATGACCTAGCCCTGACCCCGTACCAGGTTTCGGCGACCGCCAACGGCGACGTGGCTGTGACCATGGTCGATAAGAAGTATGCCCCGCCAGAGGTCTCTGCGATGATTTTGCAGAAGATGAAGGCGGACGCCGAGGCCAAACTGGGGGAGACGATAACCCAGGCGGTGATTACAGTTCCGGCCTACTTTGATGACAGCCAGCGCAACGCTACCAAGGACGCCGGGCGCATAGCGGGGTTGGAGGTGCTGCGCATCATCAACGAGCCTACGGCGGCCTCGCTGGCGTACGGCATGGATAAGAAGGGCGACGAGACGATAGCCGTCTTCGACCTCGGTGGCGGTACGTTCGACATAACCATTCTCCAGCTTGGAGACGGTGTGTTCGAGGTGAAAGCCACCAACGGGGACACCCACCTCGGCGGGGATGATTTCGACCAGCGGATCATCGACTGGATCGCCTCGGAGTTCAAAAAGAGCGACGGCATTGACCTAAAGACGGACCGCATGGCGTTGCAGCGCCTGCGGGAGGCGGCAGAACGCGCCAAGATTGAGCTTTCCACGTTGATGCAGACCGAGATTAACCTGCCGTTCATTACGGCGGACTCCTCCGGGCCTAAACACCTGGTGATGACTCTTTCACGGGCCAACCTGGAAAGCCTGGTTGCTGATCTTGTCCAGCGCTCGATGGAGCCGTGCCGAAAGGCTATAAAGGACGCCGGGTTCGCTTCGTCTGAGATCGACGAAGTAATACTCGTAGGTGGCATGACCAGAATGCCCGCAGTTCAGAAGGCCGTTGTGGATCTGTTTGGCAAGGAGCCCAACCAGGGCGTTAACCCGGACGAGGTGGTGGCGATGGGCGCTGCCATTCAGGGCGGCGTGTTGCAGGGCGACGTGCAGGACCTGTTGCTGCTGGACGTCACCCCGCTCACCCTCGGAATTGAGACGATGGGCGCGGTTACCACCCCGCTCATACCTCGTAACACCACCATTCCTACAGCTAAGAGTGAGACGTTCACGACGGCCGCCGATGGCCAGACGAGCGTCGAAGTTCATGTGCTGCAGGGCGAGCGGGCTAATGCCGGGGACAATAAGACCATCGGCCGGTTCATGCTCGACGGCATACTGACGGCTCCGCGAGGAACACCGCAGGTTGAGGTGACGTTCGACCTGGATGCCAACGGCATTTTGAACGTGTCGGCCAAGGACAAGGGCACCGGCAAAGAGCAGAAGATAACTATTACAGCTTCGTCGGGCCTTTCCGATACCGAGATTGAGCAGATGGTCAAGGACGCCGAAGCGCATGCCTCCGAGGACGAAGAGCGGCGCAAGGCGGTGCAGACGCGCAACGAGGCCGAGGGCGCTGCCCACGGGGCCGAGAAGATGATCGCCGACAACCCGGACGTCGTGTCCGAGGAGCAGAAGGCTGAGATAAACGAGAAGGTTGCGGAGGTCCGAAGCGCCCTCGAAGCGGACGACACCGGCCGCATTAACGTGGCCGTGCAGGAGCTACAGGAAGTAACTCAGAAGGTTGGACAGGCCGTCTACGCAGAGCAGGCCGCCGCAGCAGGGGCTGCCGCCGAAGGTGGCCCCGACGCCGATTCGGATGGCGGCCCTCAAGATGGCAGCACTGGCGATGACGACTCTGAGGACGGCACCATAGAGGGCGAGTTCAAAGAGGTTTAGCTAGCTAGTTCTGGTTCGAAGAGCCTGGGGGCGCTTTCTCATTGAGGAAGCGCCCCTACTTTTTGGCCCGGCTTCTCGCCGTTCCCACATTGGGGACGGTGAGTGCGCGGCTATTCGCCGAGCATGTAGTCGGCGATGCGCTCTGCCAGGGAGAGGGTGGGCACGTTTGTGTTGGCGCGGGGGAGCTGTGGAATGACGGAGGCGTCGGCGATGCGCAGGCTCTGAAGTCCGTGGACGCGGCCTTCCCCGTCCACCACCGATTCGTCGCTGGACGCCGGGCCCATGCGGCAGGTGCCGGAGACGTGGTGGCCGGTCTGGGCGTTCGTCATCAGCCAGTCCCCAAAGGCTTCGTCGGTATCGATGTCGGCGTCTTCGGGCTCGATGCGCTGGTCTATCAACCCGGCAAAAGCGAGATGTTTTCCCACTTCGACGCAGACGCGGACCACTTCGCGTGCCCGTTCCACGTCAAATTCGGTTTCCAGGAACCGGTAGTCGAGCACCGGGTTGTCGGTTGGGTCGGCGGACGCGAGTGTGAGCTGACCCCGACTCTCGGAGTGCTGGAGGATGCCGCCAATGTAGACGCCGACCAGTTGGTCAACGGCCTCGGCACGTTTGGTAGCACCGGCGTATGAGCCCATAGTCAGCATCAGGTCATTGCGGTGCGGGGAGCCGGTCGCGGTGAAGCGCAGGCACATCTGCATCCACGGTCCTAACCCCTCCAGTTCGTAGCCGAGGAGCGTGCGATGAATGGTGAGAAATACAGGGTGGTCTTGCAGGTTCTTCCCGACGCCGGCCAGATTACCCACCACAGGTATGTCGTGGCGACTTAGCTCGTCGGCCGGGCCCACCCCTGACAGCATTAGCAATTGCGGCGTGGCGATGGCCCCGGCCGCCAGGACGACTTCGCCCGCCTCTACGGAGAATCGCTCGCCGCCGCTATTGACCTCGACTCCGGTTGCCTTTTGCCCATCGAAGAGCACTCGCCGCACCTGGCAATCGCCCCGTATCGTCAGGTTGACTCGGTGCCTCGCAGGGGCGAGGTAGGCGACGGCGGCGCTGACTCGCTCGCACCCGTTCAGGTTGAGCGGCAGAGGGCCGACTCCGGTGGACTCCGGGTCGTTATGATCGGGCGAATCGGCGAATCCGAGATCGAGGCAGGCCCGGTGAAACGCGGCCTGCGCGGGCGTTAGCTCTTCGGGTGGGAATCGTCGTACGGGGATAGGCCCTTCGGTGCCGTGCAAATCACCGGAGTAGTCGCGGTCGGACTCGATGCGGCGCAGGTAGGGCAGCATGGATTGGTACGACCAGTCGTCGCCCCCGGCCTCGACCCAGGCGTCGTGGTCTTCGGGCAGGCCTCTCAGGAAGATGAGGGCGTTGATGGCGGAGCTGCCGCCCATGACCTTGCCCCTGGGGATGTGCGAGCTGGATTGGCCTGTGAGCCTAGCCTCGTAGCCCCACAGGTCGTGGCTGGATGCAACGTGCCCTGCCCTGGTGCCGTAGCCGTATCGGACGTCTTCGGGCAATTCTTCGGGGCGCTGGTAGTCGGGACCGGCTTCGAGCAAAAGGACCGAGCGCGTGGGGTCTTCGGACAGCCTCGCCGCCATGACGGCACCGCCCGAGCCTCCGCCAACCACGACTACGTCGTACCTCATGCCGTACGAATGCCGTGCGTGGGGAATATGAGGCCGTGCAGAGCCAGCACGCCGTTTTCGGCGTAGGTGCGGGCCTCGCGGCGCACGTCGTCTTTGATTGGCAGGTCGTCGGGGTCGTAGAGGGAGGAGATGTCGTGGTCGCTTGCGTATGGCTCGGGGATTTCTTCCGAAAGCTCCTGTCCGGACATTATGGCGAAGGTCTGTGCCCAGCAACGAGCGACGGCTTGCAGGTCGTAGCCTCCCCCTCCCAGCGCTAGCCAGGGGTAGGGCATGTCGGCGAAGAGCCGGACAACGTCCGAAAAGCCCTGCACCGTCTGGGCAAGGTGGGTAATGGGGTCTCTATAGTGCGTGTCGATGCCTAACTGGGTCACAAGTATGTCCGGGGCGAACCGCTCGATGAGCGGCGGGACGACTTCCCTGAAGGCCCATAGGTACGTATCAGAGGTCGTATATGGGTACAGAGGCAGGTTTACCGAGTACCCCCGGCCCTTGCCCGCACCGGTTTCTTGCGCCCACCCGGTGCCGGGAAACAGGTAGGTGCCCGACTCGTGCAGGGAGATGGTCATCACCCGGTCGGTGTCGTAGAACGCGTTCTGTACGCCGTCGCCGTGGTGGCAGTCGATGTCGATGTACGCGACTCGCATCCCTTTCGCCACCATAGCCTTTATGGCCACTACGGGGTCGTTGAACACGCAAAAACCGTAGGCGTAGCCGGGCATGGCGTGGTGCAGGCCGCCGGAGATGCTTGTAGCCGCCTGCACGTCGCCCTCCATTAGCATCTCGGCAGCGACAACAGAGGCCCCGGTAGAGAGAGCCGATGCGTCAAAGATGCCCCGGTAGGCGGGGTTGTCGCCCGGTCCGAAGTTGAACAGGGGCGCGTTCTCGGGCACATCCCCCCGCCCATAGGCACGCACGGCCTCGATGTACGCGGGGGTGTGGTAGCTGGCGATCTCTACGTCTGTGGCCGGTCTGGGCTCGACGAGCAGGGCGTTGTTGGGCTCGAACGCGCCGTAGGCCCGGAGAAGTTCGTGGGTGTATCGAAGCCGCTCGGGCTTCATGGGGTGGGTGTCGCTGAGGACGTGCTGCGACAGGGCGTCGGAGTAGACGAATGCCGCGCGCCGGGTTGATGTGGCCGGGAGGCTGCTCGCCAAGGCTTATTGGCGAGCAGGCTTGAGGTGGAGTGTTTCGCCGGGGTTGGCGACGGAGATGTCGGCGCCCATTTTTTCTGCCAGGGCGGCCACCTCACTACGGACGGTAGCCTCCCAGGGCGGGTTCATGTGGGTAACGATGACCCTGGGGAAATAGCCCCTGGCCGTATGGAAGTCGTTCAGTTCGCCTTCCAACAGGCAGGGGGTGAGATGCCCCTGGCGGTCTGCGGTCTCATGGTTTTCGTCCCCGAACGTCACCTCTATTAGCACGGCGTCGGGTTCGATTCTTCTCCAGATGCTGCCCAGTCCTGGCCCGGTGTCGCCGGTGTAGAACAGTGAAACCTCGCCGTCGGAGACGTGGTAACCGGTACCCGGAACGCTGTGGCGAACACGCAGCGCCTGGATTTTGTGCTGGCCTACTGTGAACTCGTCACCGTCGTCCACCGCCGTGGAGATGACGGAGTTTCGAGGCACGCCGCGTACCTTGGACTCGGGCAGGTAGCGTTCCAGGATATATTCGAGGGTCTCGGGCAGTGCGTACAGTTCGAAGGTGCCGCCCGCGTAGCTGATGTTGTGCCTGAGCGTGGGCAGGTCACGCACGTGGTCGTTGTGCTCGTGCGTTATGACCACGGCGTCAATGAGACGCTGCTCTTCGAAAGACAGCGAGCGAGAGGTGCTGCCAGCGTCCAGGGCGAGCACGTCGTTGACGACGTACCCGGCCATGTGGGTGCCTTCGCTTTCCATGTTGTGTACGCCGAGAATGCGTAACTTCATGAGGGCCATTTTAGGCGGGGGTCCGCCGCGCGGCAATCAGGCCAGCGCCTAAATTTTGAGATATATGAGCAATCGATACGCCCAGCACACACTTTTTGCACACCAGTTGGGTTACGGATGTTCAAACGCCACACAACGGCTACTGGGATTTCGCGCGTTTAGACCCGTTTAAGGAGGCGTGTCAAAACGGGGATCGAAACCCTCGGGCTCGTCCCCCTCTAGCGCCGGGACGGTGCGTCGTCGACGCAGCAGCCAGCCCCCGCCGGTCACGGCGGCGGCGAAGGCAAACGCCAGAGCAAGTAGCAACGATGTGCCGAACGTTCCGGGGTCGACCGCGAAAGATGGCTCGAAGCCGTCGCTGCCTAGCACCTGGGGGTCAGGATCGACCGGTGCCGACGTCTCGGCACCTTCCAGAACGGAGGTCGCCGAGGCATCGGAGACGCTGGTTGGGGCTGCACCAATAGATACGCGCCATTCTTCGTCGATCAGGCCGGGAGGCCGCCCGTACGCGCTCGCGACGGCGTCTTCGAACTGGGTTCCCGAACTGAGAGCGCTGACCACTGCGGAAATTTTGTCCTCGCCGTAGGTTTCCACCATGTAGCGGACCAGGCTGCGAGCCTGGGCATAGAACAGTCGAACGTCTGCGGGGCGACCGGGTTGGCCTCTCATAGCGGTGAGGGGCAGTAGATCTCCGGATCGCGCTGCCGACAGCACAGAGGGATCGGTGCGCGAACCGCCGCTTTCGAAATTCCCCTGCTCGAAGTACATTGCCAGGCCTTCGTTGAACCAGGCGGGCACCCGGCTCAGTGGCGAGACGATGGCCTCGTCCAACAGAAGGTGCGTCATTTCGTGCACCATGCCTTCGACACCGAGGCCGACGAGCACGAACAGGTCGTATTCACCGTAGGCGAACCCGGCGTACAAGTGGCTGTCGGTGGCCGCGGAGCTGATGGGCGGAAAGGTGCGTGTAGCCTCGCCCTGGTCGTTGAGGATGACCGCCCGCATCACCGGTGCGGAGTCCAGGCCAAAGACCTGGCGGACGTTGGTCAGTCGCCGGTCGACCTGCTCAGCGGCGTCCTCGACGCGGTCGCCGGGGCGGTCGTGCCACAGCACCTCGATGTTGGCCAGCGTCATGGTCTGCCATTCGAACGCAGGGTCTAAGTACAAAAAACTCTGGGTGTCCGATTCGAGCATATGGCCGGCGGAATTTTCGATTAGGTAGTGATACTCGACCTGGACTCCACTGGGTATGTACGCCGACCGACCGGTGTCTATGGAGAACTCGGCGGTGACACTGGTGCCGGACTGAAATGACGGGTAGCCGTATACCGAGATGGGGCGGGAGCCGAGCCGATAGTAGAACGTTATCGCCGTTATTGGGCTGTCGGACTCGGCCGTAAGCACGAAGTCGATACGGTCCGAGAACGACACTGTGTGCTCTGAGTAGAGGACGGTGATGGTCGAGTGCGAATCGAGGACCGGGCTCCCCGACTCGTCCGGTTTCGGCTCACCCGACTCGCCGGGAGGCGCGGCCGCGATTGCCGTCCCGACCAGCAAGGCCCCTATGAGGGCCATTAGGAGGGCCACTACGAGCGAGCGAAAAGGGAAGTTCATGCTTATGCGAGCGAAACGGCTTCTGGCTAGATGCCGGTTATGCGGATTGAAGTGTGGGCCTTGTGTATGCGGTTGATGTTCATGAGGAGAGCGGTCAGGTCTTCGGCGTAGCGGGAGTTAACCAGGCCGCCCCCGTTTATGGCCCTGGCACCGGGTATGAGTGCGGTCAGTTCGGAGACTTCGGCCGTGGTCTGCTCGTCATCTGAAAATACGAACACGTCGGAGTCGACAGTTGCATCCGGTCGGAGCAGGTCCCGGGCCGCTACGTTGTGGAACGCTGCGGCAACCCTGGCGTTAGGCAGCAGAGACGCGGCTTGCAGCGCCGCCGAGCCTTCTGGCACCGACAGGGCACTGGCAACGCCGCCGTTGAAGGTGACCGGGGCGACGACGGTGACGACGAGCTTGCCGTTCAACCTGGAGCCGAGAGATTCGAGTGTGGGGCGCTGGCCCGCATAGGGAACGGCGATGAACACGACGTCGGCGTTGGCGGCCACGGGGTCGTTCAGGGCACCGGTTATGGAGCCGGGCGGCGCTTTGTCTGCGATTTTGGCGACGGCCTCGTTGGCTCGTTCCTCGTCGCGCGAGCCGATTATTACCTTGAGCCCGGCCAGGGCAAACCGGAGCGCGAGACCGCGACCTTCGGGGCCGGTTCCACCAATGAAGCCGATGGTTGATGTTGTCATTTCTTAATTGTGGCCCTGTGCGGAGCACTGCCGCAAGCAGAGGGCGGGCGAAGTTGGATTGCGCCGCCTCCTGACCGCCCCTGCAATGACGCCACCCTCGCCCGGCCTGTAAAAGGTGGCGCGCCGGGTACGAGGCTAGCTCGATCGAGGAGGACCGAGTATGGCTGAGTTCGGCGTGAATAAGCTGCGGAACGTGGCCCTGCTGTCTCACAGCGGGGCGGGCAAGACGATGATCGCCGAGGCGATGTTGTTTGCGGCGGGGCAGACCTCTCGGCTCGGCAATACCACCGACGGCACCACCGTTTCGGACTACGAACCGGTGGAGATTAATCGGACTGCCAGCGTCCAGACGTCTGTGGTTCCTGTCAAATCTGGTGGGCACAAGCTCAACCTTCTCGACACCCCCGGCTTTGCCGATTTCCGTGGCGACGTTGTGTCTGCTTTGCGGGTCGCCGACGGAGTCGTCGAGGTCGTCTCCGCCCACTCAGTTGTCGAGGTAGGTACCGTACAGACTTGGGAGATGGCGAAAAATGCCGGGCTGTCCAGGCTCATCTTCGTTAACAAGATGGACCGCGAGAACGCGGATTTTGACCGGACTATGAACTCCATAACGACGGCGTTTGGAAGAGAGTGCGTGCCGATTAACGTCCCGGTCGGAGCAGAGGCTTCGTTTTCCGGGGTGCAAGACGTACTTGCGGCAAACCCGCCAGCAGAAGCGGGAGATAGGGTCGCATCGGCCTACGAAAGACTGGTCTAAGCGGTCGCCGAGAGCGATGACGATCTCGCCACCAAGTACCTGGAAGGGGAAGATCTGTCGACCGAGGATGTCTCTTCCGGGCTCAAGAGAGCGGTCGCATCGGGAGACGTCATTCCCGTGCTATTCGGAATGGCCACCAGTGGCACGGGGATAGAGGAGTTAACGGACGTCATAATCGCCTTGCTCCCGTCGCCGTCTGAGGTGGCTGGCAAGCGGGCGGAGGAGCAGGGCGCGGCGGACGACCCGTTCGTGGGCGAGCTCTCTTACTTTCGAGTAATGGCAGGGACGCTTAAGAGCGACTCCCATGTGTGGAATTCGGGCGAGGGAGAGGACGAGCGCGTGGGTCAGGTTTTCGTCGTCACAGGCAAGGAGACCGAGGCCGTTCCGGAGCTTGGGCCCGGCGACATTGGAGCCGTTTCGAAGCTCAACTCCGTACAGACTGGCCATACGCTGACAGAGAAGGACCGCCCGGTAACGCTGGCCGGTGCCGCGTTCCCGACCCCGATTTATCGCATGGCCGTCTACCCCACCGCCAAGACGGACGTGGACAAGTTGACGACCGCCCTGGCCCGCATTGCCGAGGAGGACCCGACGCTCTTAATTGAGCGATAGCCCGACACCGGAGAGTTGCTTGTCGGTGGCCTAGGCGACACGCACGTCGTTGTGGCGATGGAAAAGATGAATCGCAAATTTGCCGTCGACGTAGACCTGGCGGTGCCCAAAGTCGCCTACAAAGAGACCGTTAGGTCAACTGCCAGGGTCGAGCACAAACACAAAAAACAGTCCGGTGGACACGGCCAGTACGGTCATGTGTGGCTGGAAATTGGCCCGATGCCCAGGGGCGCAGGCTTCGAGTTCCAGGCGAAAGTGGTCGGTGGTTCAGTCCCGAGGGAGTACATCCCGGCTGTAGAGAAGGGCGTTTCCAAGGCCATGGACGAGGGCGTGCTCGCCGGGTTCCCGGTGGTGGACGTTAAGACCACGCTGGTGGGCGGGAGTACCCACCCGGTTGATTCGTCGGGTATTTGCTACGAAATTGCCGCTTCTCATGCATTCCAGAAAGGCATCAGGGCGGCCGATCCGATTCTGCTGGAACCGATCATGACGCTAACTGTCACGGTGCCTGATGACGCTGCAGGGGACGTAATGGGTGGCATGAACGGTCGCCGGGGACGGATTCAGGGGATGGTTCCTCAGGGTGACGGTACAACGGTCATAGAGGCCGAAGTGCCTCAGGCCGAGGTGCTTCAGTACGCTACAGACCTGCGCTCACAAACGCACGGTCAGGGCACGTTCACGATGACGGAGGCACGACTGGAGCCGGTACCCGATCACCTGGCGGGCCGCATAGTGGAGGCCCACGAAAAAGAGGCGGTGGCTGTTTAGCGGCTAAGAACCCGGCGATACGTCGGTTCTGGGCGCTGAATTAGGGCGTGCGCTGGCTGGTCCAGATGGTGTGGTAGTTGTCGCCCATCACCACTCTGGCCATCTCGGCCTTTTCTTGCCGACGCAGTTCGTGCAGCGCTTTTTCCATGTAGGCGGCGGCGCTATTGTGGCCCGCCTCGGCGACGCGATCCACCAGCCGCTGCCAGATGCCGTGGGCCCGCAGGCTGTCCACGTAGCGGGGCCAGGCGACTACTGACAGGCTGTGCCGACGGGGGAAACCGGGACGCAGCCGGCGAATTGCCCTCATGCGCTCTTGCGGGGAGGCGACCATGGGCATGATTTTGACCAAGGGGCCTGACTGCTCCGTTGTGCGCAGGTCCAAGACCAGCGACTTGCGGAACATGGGGAAAAAGATCGACAGGACGTCTGCGTCCTTAAGATCGGTCAGTATCTCGTCGACGTCGAGTTCGAAATCTCCGTCCATCAACAGGCACTCTCCATAGCGGTGGCGTTGGGTGGGTCGGGGAGGCCGTCGACGAGTCGCCTGAGCGACGTTTGACCAGAACCCGACCCTACCATTTTACGTGGTTAGGGAGGGGTTCGCCAAGGGGCAGTTTTAGTCGTTCCTGAGTTCTCGTACTGTCGCCAGGAAGGCCGGTAGCACCGCCTTCCAATCTCCGACCACTCCGTAGCGTGAGTCCTTGAAGATGTTCGCGCTATCGTCGCTGTTTATCGCGACGATGTTCTTGGACCCGGAGCAGCCCGCCATGTGCTGGCTGGCACCGGAAATTCCCACGGTTATGTATAGCTCCGGCGTAATGGTTTTGCCCGTTAAGCCGACCTGGGACGCGTGGTCGATCCAACCGGCGTCGCAAGCGGCCCGCGAAGCCCCAACGGCACCACCGAGAAGTCCGGCCAGCTCGGTCAATTGCTCGAACGGCTCGGGGCCTCCCAGACCGCGCCCTCCGCTAACGACCACGGCTGCGTCTTCCAGCCTGATACCGGTGGCGGCCTGCTCCACCTTTCGTATGGACCGAACCCGAGCACGTGCCGGGTCGATTTCGGGCGATGTCTCGATTATTTCGCCGGTTCGCGAGGGGTCGGCTTCCGGCGCTTCGTAGACTTTGCCCCTGACTATGGCAAGGCCAGTTTGACCCGTTCCGAACGACACCCTGGCCACCGCGTTGCCGCCGTAGACGGGTCGAGTAGCCGTCAGGTTGCCGTCGGAGTCGAGGCCCACCGACGTGCAGTCCTGTGCTAATGCGGTGCCCAGTCGAGCGGCCAGCCTGGGACCGAGATCGGCCCCAGCATCGGTCTTGGCCAGCAGTACGGCGCCAGGCCTGGTTTCGTTGACTACACTTTCGAAGGCCTGCAAGGCGGCGTCTGATCCGCCGTTTACCAGGGCCTCACCGCCGAGCAGGTAGACTCGGTCCGCGCCCAGCGAGATGGCCTGCGCGGCGGATTCCCGCTCGCCGATTACAGCCACGTCGACCGTTTCACCCAGAGTCCGGGCGAGCGCGATGAGTTCGCCAGTGCCCGAGTCGAGTCCCGAGTCAGATGCCACGTCACCAATTACCAGTGCTCGCTCTATCAGATCAGGCCGTCCTCTCTCAGTTTCAGGGCAAGAAGCCTGCCGGAGTCGGCCTCGCTCTCGCCCTCTATGAAGTCGCAGCGCCGGTCTGATTCCGGGACGAACAGATCCTGAAGTTTCAGCCTGGGCTTGAGTTGCTCTGCGTCCAGGCCCAGGTCAGCGGGTGCCAGGTAGACGGGCTTTTTCTTGCCTGCGGCCATGATTCCTCGCAGGGTCGGGTAGCGAGGCTCGCCTAGCTCGTTGCTTACCGTGACCACGGCGGGCAGGTCGGCTTCCATCTCCTCGTAGCCGGTCGGCAGTACCCTCTCTACAGTTGCTACCCCGTCGGTGACTGTGACCGACTGGGCCACCGTGACGCAGGCCGCGTTCAGCATTTCGGCGAGGATGAGTGGGACCTGCGCATTGTCCCAGTCTGACGCTTGCCTGCCGCAAAGGATCAGGTCGACCTCTCCTATGCGCGCAATCGCCTGGGCAAGAACGTAAGCAGTAGCGAACGAGTCCAGGTTTACCAGTGCTGGGTCTTCGACCAGCACCAGTTCGTCGGCACCCATGGAAAGCGGCTTTTTCATAACTGGAACGCCGCCGCCATCGTCGGTGAATCCGTGTCCGACAGACAGGACGGTGACGTGAGCGCCCGTCGAGTCTTTGATGCGCAGAGCTGCCTCGGTGGCGTTCTCGTCGAAACCGTTCACCACGGGAGGTATCCCCGGTGAGGGGGTCACTCGCCGCAATTGCGGGTCGATCTTGAACGCCGAGACCGGGGTTTCGGGATCGACTACCTGTTTGGCACAAACAATGATTTTCAAGGTGGCGGGCGGAATGTAGCACCGCGTTGGGGGCGTGTCAAACCGGTGTGAGAGGGCGCCTTAGCACCTCTTTAAATGTCCCATTTCAGGATGTTGGAACCCCATATTTGGGGTCCGAAATCCTAGAACAACCGTGCCAAGAGCGACTCCCATCCGACGTGTATGTATATGCCTTTCACCGCACTGTAGTGCGCTCGAAAGGAGCTGAAGAAGAGTGTGAGGACGTGATTACACCTGCGCTAGAAAAGAAAATCAGGTTGAAAATCACCCGAAAACTTTGAAAAAAGTATTGACAAAGTTTCAATCTTTGTTTAGTTATTGTCCGAAAACCAATTGAAACAGCGTTGCGAGCGGCCAGACGACCCGCGACGCAAATGCGGAGGAACAACATGGTCATCCAGGCCACTCCCACAACTTTTAGGCTGGGAACGCCGCCGACGGTGGTGCCCGAGCCCCGTGTAGTCGAGGCAACGCCTAAGATCATCAGGCGGCCGGTTCCCGCCAGCGGGACCAGGCCGCTTTGCCCCCGGTGCAGTGACTCGCTCGTTAAGGGCTTCAACGAACCCGAGTGCCTTAAGTGCGGCTACGTTGATTACGGATTTGTCGATCGTTCCAAAACCGCCAGGCCTACAAACCTCGTTAGCGCAGGTACGAGGTACGTGCTCAGGTACGTCGGTGACTCTGCAGGCTTGAAGGAGACCCTCGCCTACGTGCAGGCGGTTCGCCTGCGTAACAGGGCTGTTTATGAGGTGTGCTGCCCGTTCTGCTCGGCCACTATGGAACAGTCGTCCCTATCCGGCAAACGCCGCGACATTCGAGAGGAACGCTTCAAGTGTGTGCAGGGCCACAGAGTGTCTCTCACCCCCGGTAGGAATGGTTCACTGGGCTGGAAGTAGCCGAAAACCTGTCAAATTCACCTGGATAGTTAAGGCCGGGGGCACCGCGCTCCCCGGTCTTTTTTTTGCCCAGTTAGGCCCGTAAACTGACGGCCATGCTGTCGGACATGGGGGTGTCGGTCATAGGGAACTCGGTGGTAGAACGGTGCGAGCAGGCCGGGGATGAGGCCGTCTTCGTGTGCGACTTCTCCCCGCCGAGGGGTGGCGACCCGGCGCTCTTGTCGGGCGCTAACGAGATAAACGCCGACTTCATATCCGTCGCCTACAACCCCGGTAAGTCACCGAGGCTGAACCCTATCACTGCTGCCCATTGGATCCGCCAGAACACCGGGCAAGATGCGTTGTTCACCGTTTCTACTCGTGACCTGAACCGCATGGCCATGCAGGGCATACTGCTGGGTGCCGACCTGCTCGGCCTAAGGAACGTGGTGGTGGTGAAGGGCGACCCTTACCGGGGCAGGGAACTGGAGTGGGCGGTCCCGGTCGATGACTATACGCCCACCGGGCTAATTGCCTCGATAAACGGCCTGAACGAAGGCCTGGACTTCAAAGGACTCAAGCTGCGTTCGCTCTCGAGGTTTTGTGTAGGCGCGACGATAGACCTGGGCATGCCGCTGGAGCGGCAACTCCGACTCACGCACCGCAAGGTGGAGTCGGGGGCGAAGTTTTTTTTGCTCCAGGCTCTGTTCGAGCCCGAGCGATTGACGGCCTTCACCGATGCCTACGCTGAAGCCTATGGGGAGGCCCTGACGCAACCTATTTTTTGCGGCGTGCAGGTGCTGGTGCCGGACGGGATAACGTTTGGCGAGATGCCCGGCTGGGTTACCGACGGGTTGGCAAAGGGTCGTGACGGGGTTGAGATCGCCGTAGAACTGATAGGGCGATACGCGGACGCTGGCCACAACAAGGTGTATCTTGTCCCTCCGATTTTCAAGGGTGGACGGCGTGACTATGCGTCGGCCGCCCGGGTCATGCAGGCGTTCGGGCGATGAAGGACCTGGCCGGGAAGGTCGCGGTGGTGACCGGCGGCGCCAGCGGTATTGGCCTGGCGTTGGCCCGCAGGGCTGCCTCGGTCGGCATGATGGTGGCACTGGCCGACCTTGAGGGGGAGGCCCTCGCCGGTACTGCGGTTGGACTACGCGACGAGGGTGCCACGGTGCTGGAGGTGACGACCGACGTTTCGAAAGCAGGCGATGTCGATGCCATGGCAGAGAGGGTGATGAGCCGCTTTGGCGGCGTGCACCTCGTTTGCAACAATGCGGGCGTGGGCCTGACCGCGCCGGTCTGGGAGTACACGGCCGATGACTGGCAGTGGGTGCTGGGCGTAAACCTGTTCGGAGTTATTAACGGTGTTCGTACGTTCGTGCCGATAATGCTCGATGGCGGGCAAGAGTGGCACGTCGTGAATTCGGCCTCGGTTGCTGGCCTTACCTCCCAGCCGGGCCTGGGAGCGTACAACGTGAGCAAGCACGGGGTCGTCACGCTTTCGGAGACGCTCTACCATGACCTCGCTTTGAAGCGCGCACGCGTGGGCGTCTCGGTGCTTTGCCCCGGTGGTACCGATACGGCCATTCTGCGGGCGGAGCGCAACCGACCTGAGGGCAAGCGCACTGGCGCCGACCACAGCGCGGCCAACCCGGAGATTCGAGCGCTGAATAGGCTCATGTTCCGTGGGCTCTCTCGCAGCCAGACAGCCGACGAAGTAGCGAGTGAGGCCTTCGCAGCGGTCGAAGACGGCCGTTTCTGGATACGGGCCGAGCCGCCGAAAGAGCGGGGCTGGGATGAAATGATCGGTCGTAGAACAAGCGAAATTCTCGGGTCGGTCAACCCGACCGACCCGGCGCACGGGACCTGAGCAGGCGGCCGGGCCGCGAAGGCGCCAACCGGCTGTCAGAGATGAACAACACGACACATCGAGGTAACAATGTCTGTCTATGAAGATTTCGGCGTACGGACGATCATCAATGTGGCCGGGGCGTCCACCCGGGTAAGCGGCGCTCTTATGCCGCAAGGCGTGATCGACGCCATGTCGGACGCGGCGACGGAGTCGGTTTCCATGACCGACCTGCAGGCCGGTGCCAGTCGCTACATAGCCGAAGTGACGGGTGCAGAAGCTGGCTACGTGACGGCAGGGGCGTCTTCGGCACTGACCCTGGGCTCGGCGGCCATTCTGGCGGGGTTGAACCCCGGAATAATGGACCGGTTGCCCGATACGACGGGGATAAAAAACGAGTTCATCATCTCCAGAGAGCAGCGCAACGGCTATGACCACGCCGCCCGGCTCGCCGGTGCAAAGCTGGTTGAAGTGGGCATGAACGAGGTGGTAGCCAACGCCGGGGTGCGACGGACGGAGGCCTGGGAGTATGAGGCGGCGATTACGCCGAACACCGCCGCGATTTACTACGGCACCGGCCCCGACTCCGAGCCCCCGCTGGCCGAGGTGATTGGGGTGGGACGCAAGCACGGCTTGCCGGTGATAGTGGACGCCGCAGGTGAACTGCCGCCCAAGGCGAACCTGCGCAAGTTCATCGACATGGGGGCTGACCTGGTCGCGTTTTCCGGGGGCAAGGCGCTGCGGGGTCCGCAGTCC